>PPYF01208550.1_pt1 | contig 36905 bp, 26 predicted proteins | sample 1559871 | NCBI WGS metagenome assembly PPYF01 (sample SAMN08240021, study PRJNA423297) | Human gut metagenome, whole genome shotgun sequencing project.
TCCATATACGTAGGACCTGCCGGAGCCAGATGACACAGATTTGGCGTTTTTTCGCTGATCTCATTGGCAAAAGTAATATCAAAATCAAAACCGATCTCATGGGCGATTGCCGGAAGATGCAGCATACTGTTGGTAGAACAGCCGAGAGCCATATCTACAGTCAGTGCGTTCAATACTGCCTCTTTCGTCATAATGTCTCTGGGACGGATATTCCGTCGGTACATTTCCATTACCTGCATACCTGCATGTTTTGCCAGTTTAATTCTCTCTGAATACACTGCCGGTATCGTTCCGTTTCCACGAAGTCCCATACCCAGCACTTCTGTCAGGCAATTCATACTGTTTGCCGTATACATGCCGGAACAGGAACCACACGTAGGACAAACTTTATTTTCAAATTCTTCCACATCTTCTTCCGTCATGCTTCCCGCAGCATAAGAACCTACCGCCTCAAACATACTGGAGAGACTTCTCTTTTCTCCCCGTACATGCCCTGCCAGCATAGGACCGCCGCTGACAAATACCGTGGGAACATTGATCCGGGCAGCCGCCATCAAAAGTCCCGGTACGTTTTTATCACAATTAGGAACCATAACCAGCGCGTCAAACTGATGTGCCATCGCCATCGCCTCTGTAGAATCTGCGATCAGATCTCTGGTCACCAGTGAATATTTCATACCGATATGTCCCATGGCGATCCCGTCGCAGACTGCAATCGCAGGAAATACGATCGGCGTTCCTCCCGCCATGGCAACTCCCTGTTTTACTGCATTTACAATTTTATCCAGATTCATATGACCTGGGACAATCTCATTATAAGAACTTACGATTCCTACCAGCGGCCGTTCCATTTCCTCTTTTGTCATGCCCAGCGCATTGAAAAGAGAACGGTGCGGCGCCTGCTGCATCCCTGTTTTTACTGCATCACTTCTCATATTTTTCAGTCCTTTCCTGTTATCTCTTCTATTTTATCTTCTGATCCGCTCAGCGATCAGATCTCCCATTTTTTCAGTTCCCACTTTTGTACAGCCCTCTGACATAATATCGCCAGTTCGGTATCCTTCTTTCAAAACCGCCTGAACAGCCGCCTCCACGGCATCTGCTTCCTCATCCAGATTCAGCGAATAGCGAAGAAGCATCGCTGCCGACAGGATCGTGGCAATAGGATTTGCAATTCCTTTTCCGGCAATATCCGGCGCTGAACCATGGCTGGGCTCATACAATCCAAAACTGGTTTCATTTAAGCTGGCAGAAGAAAGCATTCCGATGGATCCAGTCACCATACTTGCCTCATCGGAGAGAATATCGCCAAACATATTCTCCGTAAGAATCACGTCAAACTGTCCCGGATCATGTACCAACTGCATCGCACAATTATCCACCAACATATGTTCCAGCTGAATATCCGGGTAATCCTTTGCCACATCCTCCACTACACTTCTCCAGAGGCGGGAAGAATCCAGCACATTTGCCTTATCTACACTGGTCACCTTTTTTCTTCTTTTTCCAGCGATCTCAAAGGCCTTCACTGCAATCCGGCGGATCTCTTTTTCATTATAAGTAAGCGTATCAATGGCTGTTTTAACTCCATTTTCCTCCACCGTTTTTCTCTCGCCAAAATACAGACCTCCCGTGAGTTCCCTGACAATGATCATATCAAATCCATTTCCAATCCGCTCTTCCTTCAGCGGGCAGGCAGCCTTCAACTCCTCATACAAATATGCCGGTCTTAAATTGGCAAATAAATTCAGCGCCTTTCGGATTCCCAACAATCCTGCCTCCGGTCGTTTGGATGGTTCCAGCTGATACCAGGGAGACGTTTTTGCATCCCCTCCGATAGAACCCATCAGTACTGCGTCACTGCTCTTTGCATCAGAAACAGCCTCCTCGGTCAAAGGCACTCCATGTACATCAATGGAGGCTCCTCCCAGCAATATATTTTTGTATGTAAAGCTGTGACCGAATACATCACAGACTTTATCCAATACTTTTTTTGCCTCTTCTACGATTTCCGGTCCGATTCCATCTCCATGAATCAATGCGATCTTATACTCCATATCCTTTCATCCTTTCTCTCTCTAACTCTTTAATCTGTTACAGAATATAATAATCTATTTCCACAGGTTTTTCAAGAAAAAGAAGGGATACTTTTTCATGAAAAAATCTGACACTGCTTGCTGCATCCAGTAGGAGTTGCCGCGCAGCCGCCAAGAGCAGTTTCCCGCAATTCAAAGGGAATCCTCTTTCCCACCCGGTACATAGCGTCAACCATTTCATCAAACGGAATCAAATGGTTGACGCCGCTTAAAGCGATTTCTGCACAAGTGAGTGCGTTGGACACACCGATGGCATTCCTGCTCTGACAGGGAGCTTCCACCAGTCCGGCAATAGGATCGCATACCAATCCCAAAAGATTACTGAGCGCTGTGGATGCTGCCGAAAGACACTGCTCAGGTGTTCCTCCGAAAAGCTCCACTGCCGCAGCTGCCGCCATCGCTGACGCAGCTCCCACCTCTGCCTGGCATCCTGCCTCTGCTCCTGCCACGGAAGCATTCCGCATCATAAGGTATCCCACGGCGCCCGCCGCATACAGACTGTCTATGATCTGCTCATCGGTAAAATCATACACTTCCTGAAGCGCCAGCAAAAGTCCCGGAACTACGCCGGAAGACCCCGCTGTGGGAGCCGCCACAATAAGCCCCATGGATGCGTTTAATTCCAGTACCGCCATCGCATGAACGATCGCCCGGGAGAGCACTTCACCACAGATTGATTTGCCGGCTCTTCGATGTTGGCGGATCTTTTCCGCCTCTCCTCCGATCAATCCTCCCACAGACTTTACCGGATGCTCCAACGCTTCATGAACAGAATTTTTCATAATATCCAGCGCTTTGTGCATCTTTTGATCGCATTCCTCCGCTGTCATATTTACAAGAAATTCTTCTCTTTTTCGCATGACAGAAGAAATTGGCAAATTCTCCTGTTCGCACAACTCCAATAATGCTTTTCCACTGTTAAAATCCATCTCCTACCTCCTGCTATATCTGAATCAGCATCAGTTCTTCCACATTGACATTTTTTCGGATATGAGACAGAACCTCTTCTGGAATCTTTTCATCGGATTCCACGATTGTATAGGCTCTGGCTCCTTTTTGTTCCCGAAACAGCCGCATAAAGGCAATATTTGCATTCACCTGACTCAGACATGTGGTAATGTGGGCAACCACCCCCGGTTTGTCGTTCTGGATCACCACCAGCGTACTGTACTCTCCGGTAAACTCCACTTCCACATCATTCAGCTTTACGATCTTGATCTTTCCGCCTCCCACGGACACTCCCCGCACTGTCATAACAGATCCATCCGTTCCGGTCATGCGGATATCCACCGTATTGGGATGCACTTCATCTTCCGTCGTATTCTTTTCAAACCGAAAACTCAATCCTTTTTGTTTTGCAATCTGAAAAGAATCCCGGATTCTCAAATCATCCGTTTCAAAACCCATGATGCCTCCCACCAAAGCCCGATCTGTCCCGTGTCCCTGATACGTCTTTGCAAAAGAACCGTACAGAGTAAACACTACCTCCTGAATTTCCTTTTGAAATAACTTTCCTGCAATCCGCGCCACACTGGCTGCCCCGGCGGTATGAGAACTGGAAGGCCCCACCATATTAGGCCCTATCACATCAAAAACACTGATCAATGACATCGATTACTTCCTTTCTGTTTTATAAAAAAAGCCATCGCACTATTGTGCGACAGCCTCTCCTTTTTTATGCATTGGCATCTTCTGCTTTTTCCACTTCTGCAATCGCTGCTTTCTTCATGGGAATTCTACAGTTTTTGTTATTACCAAATTCCACGATCGCATCCTCGTCTGTGATATCGATAACAACGCCATAAAAACCACCAGTGGTTACTACTGCATCTCCCACTTCCATGTCGGCAAGCATAGCTGCAATCCGCTTCTGCTCTTTCTTCTGCGGACGAATCATCATAAAATACATCAGGCCGAAAAGTACAACGATCCACAAAATACTGAAAATCCCCATACCGGCACCAGCTTCTGCCATAACTACTGACATCTTCTTTTTCCTCCTGCATATCAATCTACCCTGTTTTAGGGCGTTAATACTATCATACACAAAAAAATGTATTTCGGCAAGTTATTTTATCATTTTCCCTCAAATCTTTTTCCATGCCGAATATCATTTTCAGCAAAGCCATCCAGTTTTTGACGTTTGTATTCTTTATACCGTCCCGCTTCAATAGCTTCTCTGATTTCTTCCATCATATGATTGTAAAAATACAGGTTATGAAGCACACAAAGACGCATACCCAGCATTTCCTTCGCTTTCAGCAGATGGCGGATATACGCCCGGCTGTAATGACGGCAGGCAGGACACTGACAGCCCTCCTCGATCGGTCTGTCATCCAATTCATATTTGGCGTTAAACAGGTTTAATTTTCCCTGATTCGTATATACATGACCATGACGACCATTTCTGCTGGGGTACACACAGTCAAAGAAATCTACTCCCCGGTCAACGGCTTCCAGAATATTCGCCGGAGTTCCCACACCCATCAGATACGTAGGTTTCTCCAGAGGCAGATGCGGAACCACCTGATCCAGAATATGGTACATCTCTTCGTGTGTCTCTCCCACGGCAAGACCGCCCACCGCATAACCGTCCAGTTCCATCTCGCTGATCCGCTTTGCGTGATCGATACGGATATCATCAAAAATAGCTCCCTGATTGATTCCAAACAGCAGCTGCTGCTTATTAATGGTATCTTCCAGACTGTTCAGCCGGTTCATCTCCCGCTTACACCTCTCCAGCCAGCGCGTAGTACGGCTTACGGAATTTTCCACATAACTTCTCTCTGCCACACTGGAAGGACACTCGTCAAATGCCATGGCAATAGTGGAAGCCAGATTGGACTGGATCTGCATACTTTCTTCCGGTCCCATGAAAATCTTTCTTCCATCTACATGAGACTGAAAATACACGCCTTCCTCCTTGATCTTTCTGAGACCTGCCAGAGAAAACACCTGAAATCCGCCGGAATCCGTCAAAATGGGACGATCCCAGTTCATAAACTTATGAAGTCCTCCCAACTGCTTTACCACCTGATCTCCCGGTCTTACATGAAGATGGTACGTATTGGACAGTTCCACCTGCGTACCGATCTCATATAGATCCGTAGTTGCCACTGCTCCTTTGATAGCCGCTGCAGTTCCCACATTCATAAACACCGGCGTCTGAATCGTTCCATGCACCGTATGAAATTCTGCGCGCTTTGCATTGCCGTCACGGGCTATAATTTTATACATAAATGCACCTTTCTTTCTCATTTTTTTCGATATATGTGTAATAGTATAGCCTCTTATAGATGGATTTTCAATAAATATTTCACAAGATTCGCCATATTTTTACTTCTTCCGTTTTTTTCTGCATTGCCATCTGTCAATAAATGTCGTATAATCGTGTAGTCTGGTAAACAGATTCTACTTATTATTATATGAACCTATACTTTCCAAAAAGGAGGTGGCAGCTATTATTGCTGCAACAAACACAACACTTACATATACACTGGGAATCGATATCGGTTCCACTACAGTAAAAATTGCAATTTTAAATGAAAATCACGAAATTCTTTTCGCAGATTATGAACGTCATTTTGCTAATATTCAGGAAACTCTGGCTTCTCTGCTGGAAAAAGCCTGCAACGAACTGGGAGAACTGACGGTCCATCCTGTCATTACCGGTTCCGGCGGACTGGCGCTTGCTAATCATCTGGAAGTTCCCTTTGTACAGGAAGTGATCGCCGTATCTTCGTCGCTTCAGGAACTGGCTCCCAAGACAGATGTTGCCATTGAGCTTGGAGGAGAAGACGCTAAGATCATTTATTTTGAAGGCGGCAACATCGAACAGCGGATGAACGGAATCTGTGCCGGAGGTACCGGTTCTTTCATCGATCAGATGGCGTCTCTTCTTCAGACGGACGCTTCCGGATTGAATGAGTACGCCAAAAATTATCAGGCGCTTTATCCCATTGCAGCCCGCTGCGGTGTTTTTGCCAAATCAGATATCCAGCCGCTGATCAATGACGGAGCCACCAAAGAAGACCTCTCCGCCTCTATTTTCCAGGCTGTGGTCAATCAGACCATCAGCGGACTGGCATGTGGTAAGCCTATTCGAGGGCATATCGCATTTCTGGGCGGTCCGCTCCATTTTCTTTCTGAGCTGAAACAGGCTTTTATCCGCACCTTAAAACTGGATGAAGAACACACCATCGTACCGGAAAATTCTCATCTGTTTGCTGCCATCGGCTCCGCTCTGAATGCCAAAGAGGATGTCAGCGCATCTCTCACGCAGATGAAAGAACGGCTGGCGGGGTCTGTAAAGCTGGAATTTGAGGTTGCCCGTATGGAGCCTCTCTTCGCCTCTCAGGAAGAATATGACGCCTTCAATGAACGGCAGAGTCAGTACAATGTGGCAACCGCGGACTTAAGTACCTATGAGGGCAACTGTTTTCTTGGTATCGATGCCGGTTCCACCACCACCAAAGCGGCGCTCGTAGGAGAGGACGGCTCTCTGCTCTACTCTTTCTACAGCAATAACAACGGAAATCCTCTTGCCACCACCATCCGGGCAGTTCAGGAAATCTATCAGAATCTTCCAGATACGGCTCGGATTGCCTATTCCTGTTCCACCGGCTATGGGGAAGCGCTTATCAAAGCTGCCCTTTTGCTGGATGAAGGAGAGGTGGAAACTGTTTCTCATTATTATGCTGCCGCTTTCTTTGATCCTGAGGTGGACTGTATTCTGGATATCGGCGGTCAGGACATGAAATGCATCAAGATTAAAAATCATACCGTGGACAGCGTACAGTTAAATGAAGCCTGCTCCTCCGGCTGCGGCTCTTTTATTGAAACTTTCGCCAAATCTCTGAATTACAGTGTGCAGGATTTTGCCAAAGCTGCGCTTTTTGCCGAAAATCCCATTGATCTTGGAACACGCTGTACGGTATTTATGAATTCAAAAGTAAAGCAGGCGCAGAAAGAAGGAGCTTCTGTGGCAGATATTTCTGCCGGACTGGCATATTCCGTAATTAAAAATGCCCTGTATAAAGTGATCAAAGTATCGGATGCCTCCGAACTTGGCAAACAGATCGTTGTTCAGGGCGGAACTTTCTATAATGACGCAGTACTGCGAAGCTTTGAAAAGATCGCTAACTGTCAGGCAATCCGTCCTGATATTGCCGGTATCATGGGCGCTTTTGGCGCTGCTCTCATCGCCCGGGAACGTTTTGAAGACGGAAAAGAGACTTCCATGCTCCCTATCGGCAAGATCAACAGCCTGAAATACACGACCAGTATGGCAAACTGTAAGGGCTGTACCAATAACTGCCGTCTGACAGTCAATCGTTTTTCCGGCGGTCGGCAGTATATCAGCGGCAACCGCTGTGAACGAGGCATCGGCAAACAGAAAAACAAAGAAAATATCCCTAATCTTTTTGATTACAAATACAAAAAAATTTTTGGTTATACTCCGCTGGAAGCAGATCAGGCTGTACGGGGCAAAGTGGGAATCCCCCGGGTTCTGAATATGTTCGAGAACTATCCTTTCTGGTTCACTTTCTTTACGAAGCTGAAATATCAGGTGGTGCTCTCACCCACCTCCACCAGAAAGATTTACGAGCTGGGTATTGAATCTATCCCCAGCGAATCCGAATGTTACCCGGCCAAACTGGCTCACGGACACGTTACCTGGCTGATCAAACAGGGCGTCAAATTCATCTTCTACCCGTGTATTCCTTACGAGAGAACAGAATTTCCCGATGCCGTCAACCATTATAACTGTCCTATCGTAACCTCTTACGCGGAAAATATCAAAAATAACGTGGATGAGCTGAATGATCCTTCCATTACGTTCCGCAACCCATTTTTGGCGCTCACCAATGAGGAAGTTGCCACCCAGCGTCTTGTGGAAGAATTTTCCGATCTTCCCAAAGAGGAAGTGACCGCCGCTGCTCACGCCGCATGGCAGGAACTGGAGCACATGCGAAATGATATCCGCCGCAAGGGAGAGGAAACTCTGGCTTACATGGAAGCCACTGGAAAGCGGGGAATCGTTCTGGCTGGACGCCCTTACCATATCGATCCGGAAATCCACCACGGTATTCCGGAAATGATCAATTCCTATGGTATTGCCGTTCTCACGGAGGATTCCGTCTCTCATCTGGCGCCTCTGGAACGCCCTCTGCGGGTCAATGACCAGTGGATGTACCATACCAGACTTTATGCCGCCGCAAACTTTGTAAAAGAACGGGACGATCTGGATCTGATCCAGTTAAACTCCTTCGGCTGCGGTCTGGACGCTGTTACCACAGATGAGGTACAGGAAATCCTTTCCGGCAGCGGAAAGATTTATACTTGTCTGAAAATAGATGAGGTAAATAATCTGGGAGCTGCCCGTATCCGCGTTCGCTCTCTTCTGGCTGCAATACGCACCCGGGCAAAACAAAAAGAACAGCGAAAGATCCAGCCCTCCTCCATTCAGAAGGTAGCCTTTGCAGAAGAAATGCGAAAAAATTACACGATCCTCTGTCCCCAGATGTCGCCAATCCATTTCAGCATCCTGCAGGCCGCTTTCCGGGCCAGCGGATACAATCTGGAGGTACTTCCCAACGACAACAAAGCTGCCGTGGACGTGGGACTGAAATATGTAAATAACGATGCCTGCTATCCGTCCCTGATGGTAGTTGGACAGATCATGCAAGCGCTGTTATCCGGAAAATATGACCTGAACCGGGTGGCTATCATTATGTCTCAGACCGGCGGAGGCTGCCGCGCTTCCAACTATATCGGCTTCATCCGTAGAGCGCTGAAAAAGGCAAATCTGGGACATATCCCGGTTATTTCCATCAATTTGAGCGGGCTGGAAAGCAATCCGGGCTTTAAGATCACCGCCGGACTGGCAAAGCGACTGGCTTACGGCTGTATTTTCGGGGATATCCTGATGAAATGTCTATATCGCATGCGCCCTTATGAAGTCAAAAAAGGCTCCGCCAACCGGCTGCACAGGAAATGGGAAAAAATCTGTATCGATTATATTTCTGGCAAACACGTAAGCCACACAAGATTTAAACAAATTTGCCGTACCATGATCCGGGATTTTGATCACCTGCCCATCCATGAAGACTTAAAGAAACCGAAAGTCGGCGTAGTAGGAGAGATTCTTGTAAAGTTCCTCCCCGCCGCCAACAATTATCTGGTGGAACTTCTGGAAAAAGAGGGCGCGGAAGCAGTAGTTCCTGACCTTTTGGACTTTATGTGTTACTGTTTCTATAATCAGAACTTTAAATTCAAATATCTCGGTTTTAAAAAGACTTCCGCGCTCACAGCAAATGCCGGAATCGCCGCTGTCAACTGGCTGCGAAGCGCTGCTACAGAAGAATTTAAAAAGAGCCGCCACTTTGAACCTCCGGCAAATATTGCCGATCTCGCAAAAATGGCTTCCCCTATCGTATCCGTGGGAAATCAGACTGGCGAAGGATGGTTCCTCACCGGAGAAATGCTGGAATTGATCCACGGCGGCACCCGAAACATCGTGTGCGCTCAGCCGTTTGGCTGTCTGCCGAACCATATCGTGGGAAAAGGCGTAATAAAATCAATCCGGAGAAAACACCCGGAGGCAAACATCGTAGCGATTGACTACGATCCGGGAGCATCGGAAGTAAACCAGTTGAATCGAATAAAGCTGATGCTCTCCACGGCGCTGAAAAATCTATAAGAAATTTGACCAAAAATAATTTATGGGAATGATCTTGAGTTCACAGTCATCAAGATCATTCCCATATTCTATCTTATCTTCTTTTTCTCCTTTGAATACTTCCCATAAAGATCATTGCAAGAACTGCCACTACAGCAACAGAAAGGTAAAGTACCGGCTGCATTTCATCTCCTGTTTTCGCAGCCGCCTGCTGGGTTCCCGATCCTGTAACGTTCTGTCCCGAAGTGTTATTCGCTCCGCTCTGTGTACCGGAATTATTTCCACTTCCCGGCGTTATGCTGGGGACAGAGGATTCTCCACCATCCGGTGACGGAGAAGGGGTTATTCCCCCTCCTTCGCCGGGTGTTGGCGTTGGCTCTCCCTCTGGATCCGGTGTAGGACTAGGATCTTCTCCCGGTCCCGGCGTCGGTGTCGGCTCCTCTGGATCTGGTGTCGGAGTGGGTTCCACCCCTCCATTTCCGACCGCAACCTCCACATAACCGGGAGCATTGATGGATTCCGTCTCCACATCTGTTCCCTGATCGCTGACAAAGCGATAACTGTCATCTACAACAGATATGTTTGCCTTCACACCCAGCGCATCTTCTGTAGAAAGGCTCAATTCTCCCAGCGCCAATCTCTGTTCAGACAACATCTTATCCGAAAACAGATTATCTTTTCCTGAAATATAAATGGTAAGAATCCCAGTATCTGGATGATACCGATATTCCTTTACGGAACTTGTAAGAGCCTCATGAAAATGAAACTCTGCTTTTGCCTGTTTCGCATCTCCCTGTGTGATCTCTACCTGAAATTCCATTTGCAGAGAAGTCACAGGATTCACTTCTTCTTCCGAAGGAAGTTCTACAAACGCCTGTACTCCTCCGTCACTTTCTGAAAGCGTCACAGACTTCTCTGCTGCCAGAACAGAAAATGGAAAAAGAAAAAGGCAGGCAGTCATTACACCGATTCCACGAATCAGTTTCTTTATCATAAATTATTCTCCTTTATCTCGCATTTTGCACTCTGTTATTTTTTGATTTCCAGATCTGGAAGAGATTCTGGAACCTGTACAGACAAAGTATCGCTTACCAGACGCTGCCCTTCGTTTGTCAGAGCATTATCCACTCGATACAACTCTGCCCGAACCTGAGCTGGCAATACAAAATCATCTTTCATATCCTCTGGTTCGATCCAATAAATCCAGATTCCTTCGGAAGTTTCCCCAAGAAGAGCATCTCCCGGATCTGGCGCAAGAATGATCTGCTGCGCTGTTAATGCGCCTTCCTGATCCGTTCCTCCCACGATATTTCCATTTTCATCATACAAAAGAACCACATTATAAGCGGGATTTCCTTTGTAAGTTCCAGTAAATACCACGGAACCTGCCGGGATTTTCTGTTCTTCCTGACCATTGCCGGCTTCCTGATAAACATAATCAGCTTTCAATTTTCCGATTCCATCCGTCAATAATTCCACATTATCACCGGAAGGTCCCAGTATATCCAGCTCGCCAATAGACAAGATTTTTCCTTTCTGTCCCACGGCAGTAAATTTCACGTAAGAAGCATTATAAGTTGCCACCCATGGATCTGCTTCTTCATTTCCTGCAATATCCTTATTGGTTAAGAATACGGTAGCTTTTCCGTCCTCCAGTTCAAAATTACCTTCTTTGACCTGCGTATAGTTCTGTCCATCGCTGCTTACTTCGATTCTATACGCTCCGATCGGATTTTCTCCGTCTCCCTGCGTATAGCGCAGCGCAGTGACCTCTGTATCCTTGTTCATTTCTAAAATCACATATGGATCTTCCCCAGAAGCCTGTCCATGATATACGGTATTTTCATCTCCGTCGATGATCCGGCTGGCTGCTGATTCTTTTTCCGGAGCGCAGGGATCATTTTCATCTGCGTCTGGAAGGGTATCTTCTTCAGAACTCATATTGGTCTGTACTGACCAGGATGTCTTATCCTGCAGTCCGTCTCCCGTAAGCTTCACGGCTGTTGTTTTCGCCACCGCAGACCGATTGGTAAATTTATCGATCGCCGTCACTTCATAAGAAACTGCGCGGCTTCCCAAATGAGCTGCCTGATCCACAAAAGTATCTGTCGTGGTGAAGCCTACAACCTCTTTTTTCGGCTGTCCCTGTTCTGTTGTCACACGGACGATTTCATATCCGATCAAAACAGACGGGTCAGCTTTGGAAGCAATTTTTACTGTCACTTGACTGTCCTTTGCAGATACAGAAGCGGATACCACCTCTTTACCTGCTATCGTGCTGCCAGTGCCATTTTCTATCTCATATGCTCTCGCTTCGTCATTGACATAGTAGATTGCCCGCTCTTCCGGCGCAAACTGTCCCAGATATGCTTTCGTTGTCTCATTCGGTATCATACCCCAGCGCCGGAAAAATTCTGTAAGATCTTTCTCTGCTGCCGCACTGGCAAGACGCATAAATTTCTGATCTGCGTCATCCGTCAGAGTAAGTTCCACTCCTTGCGGAGCCGGAGCTGCTTTCGGATCCCGCGCGTAGCTATCTACCCGGGCAAAAAACAGATTCTTTTTGATTTCCTGATATGTACTGTAAGTTTTATAGTTGTAGCTGCGATCGTACGCTAAATGCAACTGCCAATACATACCCAACTGTGTGAATACATTGTCTGATCTTCCAACTGCCGAAGACGTCACTTTTTCATAAACATCTTCGTATTTAAAGCGTACTCCTTCATTGGTCTCATCTGCCTGCGCCAGTACGGAGAAATAATTGTTTGTAACCTCTGCAATAGCATATGCCGACTGATTGATATTATGACCAATCTCATGAGCGATTCCCCAGCCAAAATACTGACCGCTGATTTTTTTGCCATTGGCGTCTACCTGTACCGGTTTTCCACTTGCCATTCCTCGGGTCTCGTTCCACTCAATACCGATATGATTTCCTGACGCATACATAAATGCACCTGCAAACATTTTCATATACCGAATGTTCAGATGCTGCGCCGGGAGACGATTCTTGCTGATCACCGAAGTATTCGTTCCCTCTGCGAAAGAATTTGTCAATCCCTTATGCTGATAGAACAGCGTCATCATATCATTCATGGCTTTTACCGAATCCGCCAGCGCTGCTGCTTTATCCGAACCTCCACTGATTCCTGCCAGAACCTGACTTGCAGGAATGGAAAGCATCATTTGATCCAGAAGAATCTCTGTAGTATTTAAAATACAGGTTCGCTCCTGATACTCATATGCCAAATTTTCATTTCCACTGTTCTGATGCGCCGCATGTTCTTCTTCCAGAGAAGCCACCTGTTTTTCCAGTTTTTCCACATATGCAGCGATTCGTTTCTGTTTTTCTGCTTCATCTGTTACCTGATACAGATCCAGAACCGAAATAGAAGTCCCTCCGCTTACACGAATCCCGTAAGCATCCGCATCATTCTTTCCTGTATATTCCACATAGACAGAACCGCCTTTTTCTGCCTCGGTACTCATAAATTTAGGTACGGTAATCTCATTTCTTCCGATTTTCAAATTGCCGCTCATTACCTTTACCGGCGCATTGGATTCCGCATGAACCTGAGAAAATACAAGACGAAGAGGCGTATTTGCACCGGTAGCCATCGATGGATTTCCCACATACACCACCAGTTCCTCTCCCGCAGCTGCACTAACGCCCAATGGCTGCCATGCGTTCAGCCCAGAAAATCCCAAATGAGAATCCTTTGCTCCTGTGATCTGCGGATGAACATGAATCGTATCTTCCAGCTTCTGTTGCTCTTCAAAAAGCGCTCTGGCAGCATCCAGTTCTTTCTGGAGAATCTCACGATCCGGGTGATATTCCCCATGGTCTTTTGCATCCAGACGTTCCTGAAGCTGTGCAAAGACTTCTTCCTCCACTGTGTCTTTCAGTTCCAAATGCAGATCATCTGCATACAGATCCTGAATATCCGCTTCCAGAGAATCGTATTCATAAATACGCACCTCTGCGATTCCAATGTTACGAATATTCGGTGTAGAAACACTGATCCGCACTCGACTGGTGGTGACAGGCTCACCCAGCTTGATCAGATAATACGCCCGACCATTTCCATCTGTCTTTCTGAGAAGTCTTGCATTAGGCGCTGCCACTTCTTTTCCTTCTTCATTCAGATAGTACACCGCCGCATTATTGTACTGATAACTGTCATCCGGCGCTGCAAAAGTAATGCGATCCATCTCATACGTCTGATCCAGTTCCACGGTCAGTCCCCGGGTTTCTTTATGATAATTCACCCCGTCATCCCAGTCTTCCAAATGATAATAAGACGCAAAGTTGTTGTCAACAATACCTTTTGCAGACTGTCCTTCATCCAGCGGACTGTCTACCATATTTCCAGCGCCCCGTCTGGCGTCTGTCACATGGGTAAGCAATTCCTGATTTTCTTTTGCTTCTGTAAGAATCTTATACTGAGGAAATGAGACTGCTTCCACGCTGGCTGTAGTTCCAGCTGCAATCATGGATTTTCCGCCTTCTCCCAGATCGTTGACACCCGTTACATATACCTGATATTTTGTCTGATCCTTCAAACCAGTCAGTTTGTAGTATGTTCCAGTGATTCCTTCAATCTTTTCAAATTTCTCCGCAGAATCTTCCTTATAATAAAGATTGTAGATATCTGCCCCTTGATCCTTTGACTCCTTCCAGCGGACTTCCAACGCACGATATAAGCCTTCCACACTGAGGTTATCCGGCGCCTCCGGAACGGTATCTACTTTTGGAACTGCTGTAACCGGAGCGCTGAAACCACTCTTCCATTCACCGTTGAGCGACTGTACTTTCAGGGTATACTCCTGCTTATTATTTAACTTCTTATTCTGGAAAGAAGTAATATGCAACGTTGTGGTCGTCGTCCGATGATATTCTGTAGCTGTTCCATCAGAAATTGCCGCCTCATATCCCGTCACATTCTTTGCCTTCTCCCATGAAAGCGTAATTTCCCGGTTTCCCGCTTCTGCAGTCACAGCCTCAGGAATATCCATCTCCGGCGCCGGAATATGATTTTCCATATTATTCAAAAATTCTACTTTTGAGATCTCTGCCAGATTTCCCTGATTTGCAGTAGCCGTAATCTTCAAAGTCACCTTTTTCACTGCAATCTGTCCGCCCAGATCAATGATCAGCGTTCCATTGCTTCCTCTGTCCACTGCGGCTCTTGCCACTGCCGGAGCGATCGGCTGTTCCATCACCTGAACCTGCCCATTTTCGTCCAGATATTCCACCTGAACCACTCCGCTCTCAATCCAGTTATCACTTCCAGAAGGAGACTCTATCACCAATCCCTCCATGATTACTGGCTCCTTTGTATGGGAAAAATCAAAACTTACCTGAACAGGATGCTCCTCTGAAATAACTGCTCCGTCAGCAGGAGACAAACTTACCGATCCGTTCCCATCCAGAATCTCTTCCAGACTTCCGCCCACAATCTGTGTATTTTCTCCCTGCGCTGCCTGAAAAGCTTCCCTGGGAATAAAAGCTTCTATCGTAGCATCTACCTGCTTTTTTCCATAAAAATTGGTGAAATACTGAAGATCTGCCAAATCCACACTGCCATCTCCATTCAGGTCACATACAGCCTCATTCGTTTTCTGATCGATCGCATCCACCAACTTTGTCACATCGCTCTGATCCAGCGTTCCATCTCCGTTTACATCCGCATATACCAGCATCCCCGGATGGGCATGATCGCCAAAGCCTTCCACTTCACCGGTATAAACCTGCAGACGATAACCCATGCCCGCAACTTCAACCTGCTGCGCATACGTCACATAATTCTGACCGGAAATCTGAATCTGATAAGTTCCCGGCTCTAGTCCCTCAAAAGCAACTGTTTTGTGAGGAGCTGCCTGTCCTTCTTCATAAGTAAGAATGACTTCTTCCTCTCTGGAAACAGGTCCTTGCAGCGAAATATGAAATTTCTGTTCGTCTCTGACTTCTATACCAGAAATAAGCTGAACTTCTATCTCTCCTTTTACTTCCACCTTTTCTCCAGAGTCTTCCGTCTCCTCATTCTTCGTATCCTCCGATTCTTCTGTCACTTCACCGGAAATCTCATCCTGTGGAATGCTCTCCGCTATCTCTTGATTCTCTGGTTCAGAAACTTCCGGTTCTCCTGATATCTCTGTTCCATCCACCTGTTCCTCTTCCAAAGCGCCTCCGCTTTGATCCTGCGCTTCTACGGAAACCGGATATTCCATCTGGGCGCCATAAACAAACTGACCACCGCTGGAAAGAACCATCTGCGCCGCCAGAATGCCTGCCATATATCTGGCAAAACCCTTTCTCATACGTTTCTACTCCCTTCTATATTATCATAGTGCTATTTAGACACATATACGTAATATTATATGGGAATCCCCTATCTCTGTCAACAAAAATTCCCAGCAAAATGCTGGGAATTTTATCGAAAACACTCGCTCTTCACGAATCTTTCTTCTATTTTCTTTTTTAAAGGAAAATCCTCTTAAAATCCTTCCACTCTCCGCTGTTTTCGCAGCGCATATCGCTTTTCTCCGCCTTCCCATTCTGCTTTATCTGATTCAGATTCCACCAAAAGTCCGGGAACTTCCACAGGATGATGCTCCTGATCCACCGCTACCATGACTACATAAGCCCGATTGATCATTTTCCTGATGCCGTGACGGTTCTCCACATAGGTATCTACCCGTACCTCCATAGAAGTGCGGCCCACATAAGTGATTTTTCCCCGCAGAACAATCACATCCTCCACCGTAGCGCCTGACTTAAAATTCAGATTATCAATGGCGGCAGTCGTGATATCCGACTCACTGTGGCGCATCGCCACAATACTGGCAATCTCATCGATCCAGCTCATCAGCTGCCCGCCAAACAAATTTCCATATCCGTTGAGATACATGGGACGCATCAGATATGTCTGTTCTGTCTGAGATTCTGCCACTTTCTTATATCTTTTCTTCATCTCCAAGCCTCTTTCTATCGAAACACCCGGATCATCCGCAGTGCTTTCACTATATAATTTCCCATAGGGAATTTCCTCATCTGTTCCTCGGTGGTTTTCGTGATCAGTACATACAAAACCAGATAAACGATCATAGCGCAGACCATGGCAACTCCCAGACACAGAATCCGTACAGGAAGCACCAGATGCAAACCGTAATATACCACCCACGCAGTCACACCCATCCCTGCCGCTGCCAGAAATGGCTTTCCATATCCATTGACAAAATCATTCTTATGCCCCAGATACTTGCGCAGGGACAACGCATTCAGCACACACATACATACGGCAAATACGAGACTTGCCAGAAGTACAGAAAACACTCCGATCTGCGGGAACAGATACGAACAGCCTGCTACAGTGATCACATTCAGCACCAGAGAAATCGCCGAATTCCGAAGGGGCAGTTTTGCCTGTCCGATTGCCTGCAAAACCCCATTGGTAATTGTGGATAAGGCCGAAAATACCACCGTCACCGAACCTGTCATCAGCAAAATACCGGACAGCTTTGTACTTTTGGGAAATAAGATTCCCACGATAGGAAATGCCAGCACCGCCAGTCCTACTGCCGCAGGAATACACAAAAACATGGTAAACTGGATTCCCTCATTGATCTTTTTATTTGCTTTTTTATAATGCCCGGTAATATACCGGGAAGCAATCTCCGGCATCATAGCGGAAGAAGTCGCGCTCGATAAAGCCAGCGGAATATTGATCAGCGTGAGATAAGAATTGCTGTATTCTCCCCACTGGCTGCTGACAGTCTCCGCCGCCACCTTCTTCATATTTAGAATATCGGAAAAAATCTTAGAATCCAGATAACCGCTGGCATTATATACAAAAGTATTGAAGATGATCGGCGTTACCATAAGGAAAATAATCTTCATGACATTTCCCAGACTCTCTTCCTGTGTATGCCGGTCGTTGGCAATCTGCCGTTTCAGCACCTTTCTATTGACATAGTATACAAAACACATAAACAGCAGACCCGCCAGCACTCCCGCTCCGGTTCCCAGGGTTCCGCCTGCCGCTCCGTAAATTGCTCGGGTCTTTTCATCCGTTCCAAAGCTCTTAATTAACAGCCATGCCGCTCCCACACTGACAATCGCATTGGCAATCTGTTCCAGCACCTGAGAAATGGAAGTAGGCATCATCGTACTGTGCGCCTGAAAAAATCCCCGCATAACACCCAGAATTGCAGACAAAAAAATGGTCGGCGCCAGCATCCGAAGAGCTAAAAGCGCCTCCTGCTGATTCGTGGGCAGCAAGTACTTACCCATAAAGAAAGCGATAAGCGCTGCAGCGCCTCCGACCGCCGCCGCATAAATCAAAGCCCCGTAAAATACTTTCTGCGCATTTCGATACTGTTTCAGCGCAAGGCGCTCAGAAATCACTTTCGAAACCGCCATGGGAATACTGTACGACGAGATCAAAAGTAAAATCACATAAACATTATTTGCATATCCATAGTATCCAAGCCCAACATTTCCAATGATCGCATTCAAAGGGCTTCTGTAAAGAAGTCCGATCACTCTGGAGATCAGGGTTGCCATCATCAAAAAAGAAGCATTTCTCACTAAAGCGTTACTCTTACTCATGGAACCTCCCGCCTTTACCTGTTCTCTATCTGCCAGTCAATAGGCTCCAGACCATGACTGACCAGATATTCGTTCGTTTTACTGAAAGGACGGCTTCCGAAAAATCCCCGATACGCAGACAGCGGACTGGGATGAGGCGCTTCCAGGATCAAATGGCGCTGCGGATTCAGCATACTCTTTTTCATCTGCGCCGGACGCCCCCAGAGAATGAATACCATCGGCCGCTCCTGCGCCGCCAGCACCCGGATCGCCGCATCTGTAAACTCCTCCCAGCCGATGCCGCGATGGGAATTTGCCTGATGCGCCCGCACGGTAAGCACTGTATTTAACAACAGTACTCCCTGCCGTGCCCATTTTTCCAGATACCCGTTATTCGGTATATAACAGCCCAGGTCATCTTCCAACTCTTTATAAATATTCACCAGCGACGGCGGAATCTCCACATCCGGCTTTACAGAAAAACAAAGCCCGTGTGCCTGACCGTCTCCATGGTAAGGGTCCTGCCCCAGAATCACCACCTTCACCTGATCCAACGGAGTAAAATGAAACGCATTAAAAATGTCGTCTCCTGCCGGAAAAATCTTTCTGGTGGCATACTCCTGTCCAACTGTCTCAAACAATTTTTTATAATATGGCTTATGAAACTCTTCCTTCAAAGCCTCTGCCCATGCTCCTGTAATGGGAGGCATCTGCCCCACTCCTTTCTGCTTTCGTGTATTTTTGGCTTTTACAACCGTACTGGAAGTCCTTTTTGCGCAAGATATTCTTTTACTTCCCGAATTTCCAGTTCTTTATAATGAAATAAGGACGCCGCCAGCGCTGCATCTGCTTTTCCCTTCGTCATAGCTTCATAAAAATGCTCCAGCGTTCCTGCCCCGCCAGATGCGATCACCGGAATGGAAACCGCATCTGCGATCGCCCTGGTCAAAGGAAGATCATACCCTGCTTTCGTTCCATCCCCATCCATACTAGTAAGCAAAATCTCCCCAGCTCCTAAAGTCTCTGCTTTTTTCGCCCACTCTACGGCATCCAGACCCACATCCACTCTGCCGCCATTTTTATACACATTCCAGCCGCTTCCATCCTGTCGACGCTTTGCATCAATAGCAACCACCACACACTGACTTCCAAACTTTAAGGCGGCCTCCCGAATCAGCTCCGGACGATTCAAAGCAGAAGAATTAATAGAAATCTTATCTGCTCCCTCCCGCAGCAACAACTTAAAATCCTCTACGGTGCGAATGCCTCCTCCCACCGTAAATGGAATAAAAACATTTGCCGCCACCCGACGCACCATATCCACCACAGTACTTCTGTTATCGGAAGAAGCAGTAATATCCAGAAACACAATCTCATCTGCCCCGGCCGCGTCATAAGCTTTTGCAATCTCCACCGGATCACCGGCATCCTGAAGCTCCACAAAATTAACGCCCTTCACCACTCTGCCATTTTTCACATCCAAACAGGGAATGATCCTTTTTGTCAGCATCTTATCGTCCCCCTTTCTCTGAAACAGCAGCAAAATTTTTCAAGATCTGAAGTCCCACATGAGAACTTTTCTCAGGATGAAACTGGCAGGCAAAGACATTATCCTTCTCTACGGAAGCATGAATACGGACACCGTAATCTGCCGTAGCAGTTACAATTCCCTCCTCCTGCGCCTTCAGATAATAAGAGTGGACAAAATACACGAAAGACTCCTCTTCAATTCCCTGAAAAAGCCTTCCGCTCCGGGGAAATGCGAGATTATTCCAGCCCATATGAGGAATCTTCAGCCCCTCTTTGGCAGGAATACGCAAAATCTCTCCTTTTAAAATTCCCAGACCTTTCACGCCCGGGCTCTCTTCACTCCGCTCAAACAACAGCTGCAATCCCAAGCAAATTCCCAGAAAAGGCTTCCTCTGCGCCACCGCCTGCCGGATCACAGATACCAATCCAAAATGCTGCAAGTTCTCCATCGCATCGCCAAAACAGCCCACTCCCGGAAGAATCACCTTATCCGCCTGCAAAATCTCCCGGGGATCTCTGGTCACGATCGTATCTTCCTGAATATGCTGCAATGCCTTTTCCACACTCTTCATATTACCCGCATCGTAATCTATCAGCGCTATCATCCTGTATTCTCCTCTTTTCTTCTGGCTTTATCCCTCAAATAATCAACAAAATTCATGACTATTTTATCACAATTTTTATCCCAGTGCCACATCTAATATCATCATCAGAAGAAAACCTGCACAAAATCCCATTGTCCCCGTGTGATATTTTCCCTTCTCAACTGCATCTGGAAGCAGTTCCTCCACCACCACGCAAACCATAGCGCCTGCCGAAAAAGCCAAAAGATACGGCAGCAGAGGACGCAGCCATGCGGTAAGAAGAATCATTCCCACCGAAGCCACAGGCTCCACTGCCCCGGAAAGCATTCCGTAGACAAAAGAACGGCTGCGGGAATATCCTCTGTCACGAAAGGGAAGCGCCACAATAAACCCTTCCGGAAGATTCTGCACTGCAATCCCGAAAGCCAGCAGGCAGGCAGAAACTATGGTAAATCCCGGCTGTCCGCTCAATACGCCGGCAAATGCCGCGCCCACTGAGAGCCCCTCCGGGATATTATGAATCGTCACCGCCAGCACCAGAAGAGAATTCTTTTTCCAGTGATTTTCATCTTCCGTAAGCTCTGCTCCTCTGTTTTTCATCCAGCAGACGAGCTGATCCGTTCCTATGAGAAAAAGGAACCCAAGAAAAAATCCCACCGCTGCCGGGACAAAAGAAAAAGCCCCTCTTCTCTGCTCCAGTTCTATGGATGGCAGCAAAAGCGACCATACGCTGGCTGCCACCATAACACCGGAAGCAAATCCCAAAAGGCATTGCTTGTATCCGCCCCGGATCTCACGTTTTAAAAAATAAATAAACGCCGCCCCCAGAAGCGTACCGAAAAAAGGAAGAAAAATACCAAAAATAATCTGCATACAAACTCACTTAAAAATACTTGTTACCTACAGAGTATGTAACCCACCGCAAAATGTGTATACAAAAAGGTGATTTTCTTACCGATACTTTTTCAAAATCTCATACATCTGATCAAACTGCTCTTCCATTTCTTTCACTAAACGGAATTGTGTTCTGGCGCGAACCAGATTATGCTCTGGATATGCCGTCTTGAAGTACACATCTCCCTGCAGATAATCCATAAGGAATCGAATACCGCACTCATATGTCATCAATCTCGCTCCCCAGGGAAGACTGTCAATCTCCGTCGGCGTGAGCACATCCTTTGCCATCTCCAGATATCCCTTTACATACAACTCATACAGATTGATATCAAAATGAACCTTATCGAGATCCTGCTCGTCCTCCTCCGCAGTGGAAGCGCCAAAACGAATAGAATCCCCAAAATCATTGGCTGCCAGACCCGGCATAATGGTATCCAGATCAATAATACAGAGACCTTTTCCCGTCTCCTGATCGAATAAAATATTATTCAGCTTCGTATCGTTATGGGTGACACGAAGAGGCAGAAGCCCTTCCGCAAGCTGTTTCATCAATACGCCGGCATCCTCTTTTCTCGCAAGAGCAAATTCAATTTCCGGGCGGCACAAGCGGGCACGGTTCTTCACATCTTTCGTCACCGAAGCCGCAAAATCATTGTATCGTTTTACTGTATCATGAAACTGCGGAATTGTCTCATGAAGACTCTCTGCCGGATAATCTCCCAACTGCTTTAAGAAATGACCAAAACTTTTTGCAGACTGGTAAAACTGCTCCGGTCTCTCCACAAACTGATAACAGACAGAATTAGAAACATAATTGAGACACCGCCACGGCTGCCCCTGATCATCCTCAAAATAAGCGTCTCCGCTCTTCGTTTTGATATAGGAAAGTGTTTCCCGATCCAGATCTCCGCCTTCCTGCCGAATCACGTCACGAAGGTATTCAGTCACTCCGAAAATATTTTCCATTACCTGCGCCGGGTTCTTAAATACGTTGATATTTACCCTCTGCAGCACATAAAGCGGCTTGTCCGTTCCATCCTCGTCCGGCATATAAACCGCATACGTCTCATTGATATGCCCCTCGCCGAACGGCTTCACATAACTGCACTGAGGACCGAAGCCGAAAGCATACACCGCATCCTCCAGAGAACGGCTGTCCGCCCCCTCAATCTTTCTTCTGGTGGAGAAAATAACCTCTCCCGCCTCCACCTTTTTGCCCGGTTCAATGGTACAATTTGCTTTCACAATACTTCCCAGACAAACGTGCGCTCCATAGCCCACAACAGAATCATGATCAACGACTGCGCCGCTGTTTATAAGCGCTGCCCGTTCAATCCGGGTATTCGTATTTACCACTGCCCTCTGCATAATAAAACACCCCTGCTCGATCACCGCACTGGGGCTTACGATTGCCGAAGGATGCACAATAGCAGGCACCTCATAGCCCTCCTCCATCAGCTTATCCGTCCAGTACAGCCGGGTCTTATTATTTCCAAAAGCTGCCACTGCAACAGGATACTCCCGATGCTTGATCACATAATCACAACACTTTCCTACCACATCGGCTCTTTTTGCTGCGTCATCCAGAAAAACAACCTGTTCATATCCCAGCATCAAAGCGGTTTCCTTCACCATCTGACCAAAACCGCCAGCCCCTAAAATAAGTAAATTCTTCATCTTTCTTCTTATCTCCTTGTTTTTATTCTATAACTTTTATTCTATAATTTTTCAACTACAACTTTGCAGCGTTTCTTACAGAAAGCAATGCCATAAGCAAGAATCTCATTTCTTCCTTCATTGCGCAACACTTCGTCATATCGACGTTCTCTGATCTGGTTTACTTCTTTTTTGCAGGCATTATCCATCCCCTGGAATTCCGCAGTATATTTGAGTTCCAGAATAATCCCCTCATCAGGCTCTTCTGGTCGAATAATGATATCAGCAAAACCCTCCCCAGATTCCTCATTCGATTTCACTGACCAGGTAGAATCACTTTTTAAAAGCCCCAGCAACAGTCCATGGTAAAAATTTTCTTTTAGTTCATCCCGGGCTTTTGTATCCAAAATACTGATCGTCTGCCCCAACACTCTCATTAACTGTTTCTGAATCTTATCTGCATCACCCTTTGCAAGCGTCCGACAAAATTCCAGCATAGATTTCTCATCTTTTTCTATTGCCTGCTCAAACCACTTCTGAATCTGAAAAATAAAAACTTCACGAACTTCTTTGTTGGGAATAATCAATTTATATATTCCATTTTTGGCTCTTCCCACCTGTGTAAGATATCCCGTTGTAAATAACACACTCCAAAGATTGTCTATACTACTGTCAATTTCCTCATAAGTCAAATCCAAGCGAATTTTCTTTTCAACAATTTCTCCGGCTACCAACTGTTCAATCTCATCTCTCGTAGTTTTATCCGCCTGATTTACAAAACGTTTTACCAAATCATTACCACTGCTGTTAATCCAATATGTTTGAGGCGTTACCCCCGGTTCATGAATAAGCTGATCTGCATAATTGATCACATCCCAGGGACAATAGATATCTGTTGTTCCAAAACGATATCCATCATACCACTCTTTTACATCCGAAAAATGTTCCAATAATTGATAGCTCTCCAAAAGTTCCCGAACTTCTTCATCGGTAAAGCCAAACTGTTCATCACACCGTATATCTTCGATAGAAAACACTTTAAAATTATTCAGCCCTGTAAAAATGCTCTCCTTTGATACCCGCAAGCATCCTGTCAATACCGCAAACTGCAGAAATTCATTTGTTTTCAAAGCCTGCCCTAAAAACACCCTTAAAAGAGAAACCATTTCTCTGTAATATCCCTGTTGAAATGCCTTATCTAATGGAACATCATATTCATCAATTAAAATAATCGTTTTCTTTCTATAATGCTTAGATAACATTTGCGAAAGCAATCTTAAACTATCTGCTATATTTTCACTTTTGCCAAGCAAAAGATTCTCAAACAATATCCTTTCTTCTACAGAAATTCTTTCACTGTTTTTCAGATAATAATGTCTTTCAGCCTCCGTGCGGATAATCGTATGCAGCATCTTCTTCGCCTCTTCAAAAGTTAATCCATCCACACCCTTCAAAGAAATAAAAATCACAGGATATTTTCCCAGATAATTTTCACACAATTCTTTATTTTTTGAAATATAAAGTCCATCAAACAGCGACGCGTCTGTCCCAACCTCAAAAAAACACTTCAACATACTCATATTCAATGTTTTTCCAAATCGTCGCGGACGTGTAAACAGGTTCGCCTTTCCCCACTGCTCAAGCAACTGTTCAATTAATCTGGTCTTATCTACATAGTAAAAACCTGCTTTATGGATTTCCTCAAAGTCTTCAATCCCCACAGGTAATTTTAGCTTTTCCGTCATTCCCTATACGCCTCCTTCCTGTACCATTTTTGTATTATACCTGTCTCTAAGTTTATCATACAGCCCCCGGATAGTAAACCCTTCCCCTTTCGTATCCCAAAGAATTCTGTAACTGTTCAGAATTCTACTTAAAAAGACGGTACAGCCCTTTCTAAAGAACCATACCGTCTGTTACAACAAATCGTATATGATCAGTACAGATCAGAATACAGATTTTCACTGTAAACGCCATCTGCGATCAGCTGTTTAAAACTATTCACTACGGCTTCCTTGTCCTCCTTATAGGTAACGCCAAACCATTTATCTCTGGTTTCCAGCACCTTTACAGAACATCTTCCCTGTCGCAGCATCTCCCCGATCAGTGTCGGAAGCAGATACTCTGCCTTTTCTGGATTTTTCGGAACATCCTTCTCAAAAAATGTGCAAAACTCTTTTTCCAACACCTCCATAAATGCAGGATCGCAGCCCTCTTTTGCAGGGAATCCCCACATATTCATGGACACATAAGACTCCGGATCAAGCTTGATTCCATCTGCCTCTGCTCCAACTTTTCCCGTTGCAGGATCTACGGTTTTTACAATATTTCCTGTCTCCACCACATCTTCTATATGAGTGCAGCCCTCATCTACCCGGCAAACACCTCTGGTAACTCCGCCATTGTCAGACAGGGTATTCTTCAGAATAAATCCTGCCATGGAAACAGCAGACTCCTTATGTTCCTGGATCAGCCACTCGTGCATCTTACAGAAAGCCTCTTTTCCGTAATAATCATCTGCATTGATCACCATAAATGGTTCATGAATCCATGCTTTCGCTGCCAGCACTGCCTGACCGGTTCCCCATGGTTTCGTACGTTCTGCCGGAACCGCATAAGGTTCAGGTACGTCTTGCAGATCCTGAAAGGCATATGCAGTCTCCACATTCAGCTTTTTACAAACTTCCTCAATCCTGCTGCCGATTCGTTCCCGAAAATCCGACTCGATATCTTTTCGGATGACAAAAACAATTTTATTGAAACCTGCCTCGATCGCATCATGAATCGAATAATCCATGATAATCTCATCGTGCATTCCCACTGGCTCCAACTGTTTAATACCGCCTCCGAAACGAGAGCCAATCCCTGCTGCCATAATCAATAATGTTGTTTTCATATCTTTTCTCCTTTGTATCTTTTTGTTTCCCACATATCTTTCAATCACATCTCTGTATCATTTGAACATATAATATTACAAAAATCTTTCCGCATCTTCCCTCTTCAACTGAAACTTCTCCTGAAGTTTTTGAAGAATAACTTCAGGATCAATCTGTAACTCTTTCAATGCAGATACCATACTGGTTATTCCGGCTTCCAGCCCCTTTTTGTGTCCCTCTCTCAGACCTTCCCTATGTCCTTCTTTTCTTCCTTCTTTCCATCCCTTTTGTTCGCATTCCTCTTCCAATCGTTTTAATGCTGTACACATATTCCCTACCTCCCCTACGATTTTCTGCTGCATCAGTCTTGATGAATCTGTAATTTTCCCTATTACTCGAATTAATTCCTGCTTGATATTACGATCTTTATACTCCCTGTTGATTTTCTCAAAATTACCCTGAAAAATTTCCCTGGATATTTCAAAAACGATTCGAACATCTTCATTGTGAAACATATATTGACCACTATCTCTCACCTGAACAAGATTCATCTTATAATACGAAAAAATCCGTTCAATCTCTTCTGGCATTTCCACAATCATATCTTTCAGACACACTGGACCGTCCCATACACATTCAGAATAATAAATCACAATCGTTATAATTGGATGCAAACGGTCCTCTTTCCACATTCCTGAAAGAAATTCCTCTTCTGTCTGTTTGCCCTTTTCTTCCTTCCTGAAATGGGTTATCTCCTGATATTCTTTCAAATATCCCATACCATCGTACAACATCGTGCGCAACGGCATAGCATAGTGTATCTTCTGTTGGGATTCAATTCCAAAAACAGCAAACTCCACACCAAATGCCATTTTTTTCACCACATCCCGCATCCGTACAAGAGATTCTTCATGTTCTTTAAATCGGATAATTCCAGACATATCCGTATCCATCTCCTGAAGCTCCTCCGCTTTCAATACTTCTTTTCCCTGAAAGACTACCGCATTAAACAGATCGGCAAATCTCTCATTCACTCGCCAAAAATCCTTTAAAAGTACATCTGTTTTGACTTTATCTGCCATATGGCTTTCCTTTCCTGTTTGGTTATGTATCGTCTTCTTATGTACATTCAAAATATAGCGGCATGTGTTTTTTCAGTTCAAAATTCCTTTTGTCTTTTCATCTTCTGTGAAGTATTGTTGGTTGGGAATCACTCCTTCCTAAAATATGCTTACTTTGATTATATCGATAAATCTTTTCTCCTGCAACATATTTCTATTTTCCCAATAAGCCATAAAATCATTTTAATCAACTCCTGTCTAATATTCATTTATCAGCTGTATCTCCCCTTCTGACATCCTGTCATTCAACAATACGCCAACTATATCCGAAAAGACGGCACAGCCCTTTCAAAGAACCATACCGTCTGATCATAAAACAGGTCTTGTCTAATATAATGTTTCCTTCAGTTTTGCTATGGTAGGCTCCCAATCCGGAACCAGCATATCCTGACGATTCACATAAATCACCTTATACATATCGTCATAAGGAATCCGATCCTTCACCAGCTTATACTGAAACAAAGAAGGGGATTTTGCCAGCAAAGACCACATCTCATCCTCAGGAATATTATGAGTAACCAACGGGAGTACGTCCTCCACAAAACTGTACAAATCTGGTAAACTCATCGTTTTCAATTTTTCGAATACCTTTGTCAACACTGTTCTCTGGCGTTCTGTTCTTTCATAATCCGAACGTCCCACATAGCGGATTCTGGCATACGCTACCGCCTGAATGCCAGAACAGGTCTTTGTACCTTCCTGAATAAAGAAATAATTGGTAGGTTCCAGATTCCGCAATCCGCACATCTCTGTAATATAATTGTTGGCAACCCGAACCTCCTCTGCGGAAAGCGTCAGTTCCACACCACCCACTTTATCGATGATATCGATCATACTATTGAAATCGACAGAAACGTATCGATCCACCTGTATCTTATAATTCTTCGTCACTGTTTCCAGAAGGAGCGGACCGGCGCCGTTCGCATGAGCGGCATTCAATTTTCTCTTTCCGATTCCCGGGATATCCACATATGTATCACGCATCAGAGAAATCATGCTGATCTGCTCTTTCTTATAATTCAGCGACATCAAAATCATACTGTCAGAATTTCCCGCCCAGGACTTATCCCTGCGGTCAACGCCTACCAGCAATACATTATATACATCTCCGTCGTTGGTGACCGGCTCTGCCTCTGAAAATTCAGCAATTTTTGCATCCAATTCCTGATGCTGCTCATCTGTCAGAACCTCACCCTGAGCATTTTCCGGAGCAATCTCCTCCACATCTTCCTGCGCCACTGTATAATCTTTCATGGCATCCTCATCAGCCGTATAATTACTTGTCTTATAAAAACTATGTGTAATTGCATACACAGTGATACCTGCTACAATCAGAAGAAACAAAACAATTCCCATAACAATCAAAAGAACCTTTTTCTTCCCGGACATTCTTTTTTTCATAAGTATTTTCCGCCTTTCTCTGCCGTTCTCAGTCCCTCATTCTCACTGATACAACGACTTATCCGTAACTGCCTTACTCAACTGTAATTGTCAAATCTGCCTCGTTAGATCTATTACCATCGGAATCCACCACATAATACGTCAGCACATACGTTCCCGCCGTATTCACATCCAGATCATCTCCTGTGATCTGAATCTGACGAAACAGGCTCTCTTTCTCATCCTTATCATCTGTGATACTTTCCACAAATGCAATCCTGTTCACGGATTCTCCCTTTTTAACAGTAACTTCATCCTCTGTAAGTTTGAGTTTAGGGCTGCCTGCCGGAAGATCGTCCTCCTCTGCGGCTTCCTTTTCCTCCTCGTCTTTCTCTCCCGGAGTCGGTACATTATTTGCCGTTGTTTCCTCCGGCGTTGGAGTAGCCTGAGACTCCTGTGTAGGCTGCGCCAGAGAAGCGCCTTCCTGTTCTGTCACGCTTTCTCCTTTCGCAGACGTCTCTTCTGCCTTACCCTCACTGTACTGATAATTAATCACCTTATTGGCTTTTCCAATATTATTTGTCTTATCTCTTGCCACATAAACAACCGTTGCGGTCTCACCATCATCATTCGGATAGACACTCTCCACCACAAGACTCTTGGTTACATCCCCGTCCCGATTATCTGTTGCTGTCACGCCCTGCAGAAGTCCTGCATAATCATCCCCCTGCGTGAAGGTAATCTCATTATCCTGGAACTGAATTTCCGGAGCTTTTTTATCCTCTGAAAATCCCAGCACCAGAGTAATTCCTCCCAAAGCAAGGCAGGCAATCACCATTAATGCCACGATGCTTTTCTTCATCTTATCCTCCCTAAATCCAGAATTTATTTATCCTCATTTCCATATTTTCCATAATATTTACCGTAATATTTTCCATAATAGCCCTGCTTGGACATATCCACCTTATTGAGAACCACTCCAAGAATCGGACAATTACTCTTTTCCAGCTGTCTCTTCACATCCTGAGCAAAACGATAGCTGATCACTCCGGTCTCAATTACCATGATAGAACCATCACACTCTTCTGCAATAATAGCGCTGTCGATTACACTTCCCAGAGGGGGCGTATCCACCAGAATATAATCATATACCTTTCGCAAAGAAGTTAACAATTCACGAAAATGCTTTCCCCCCAGAAGCTCCGCCGGATTTGGCGGTACCGGTCCCGCATACACAATATGCAGATTTTTTACATTGGTAGCGCAGATTACCTCTATAAGGGCCGCCTGTTTGGAAAGATAATGGGTCAGACCCTTGATGGATTCCTTCACCTTTGTCCTTCCCACAAGAACCGATTTTCTCAAATCCGCATCAATCAGAAGAACCTTCTTTCCTGCATCTGCAAGAGATACAGCCAGATTCATGGTAACACTGCTCTTTCCCTCATTCGGGGTACAACTGGTAATCGCAATTACTTTTTTATCCTCTCCACAAAACTGAAGATTGGTACGCAGGGATTTGTACGCCTCTGCACCACTGTAATCCAGTTTCTGTGTCTTTATCTCTACATTTACCACAGCGATTATCTCCTTTTGTAATTTTTAATTCTCTTCTTCTTTGCTTTCACATCATCCTTATTCAGAGGAATGGTTCCCAGCGTACTAAGACCCAGATATTTTTCCACATCCTCAGAGGACTTAATCGTATCATTACTGATATGCTGCACCAAAATAATGGCAACCGCCAGAAAACATCCCAGCACTCCAGCAATAAAACCATTTTTCATGGTGTTCGGACTATATTTCTGATCAGGAATATTCGCCTCATCCACCACATTCACTGCTTCTGAATTCATAACATTCTGGATATGCTCTGCCGCCGTATCACGGACCGCATTGGCAACATCCCTCGCCATATAAGGATCTTCATCCAATACCTTAATAGTGACGATACGGGTATCGGTGGTCGTCTCCACTTCCAGCTTGCCAAGTAACTGTTCGTGAGTCAGATCCAGCCCCAGCTTTGCGATTACCGCCTCCGTTACCGTACGGCTCTTAATCAGTTCTGCATAGTCCTTCGTCAATAACGTACTGGTCTGCAGGTCACTGTTCGTCACCGTATTATTGTCCTGTTTACTAAGTACATACATCTTTGTGATAGACTGATATTGAGGAGTAATAAATAACTTTGTTCCCACAATAGCTGCCAGCGCCAAAATGATTCCCGACAGAATAATAATACCTATCTTGGAAATCAGTAACGAAAATATCTCCCGAAGATCAATCTCCATCTCATCGTCTCTTTGTTGATTCTGTTCCATATCGCTCTCCTATCTGCCTTCCTCTATAATTTCCCGAGGGTTTTTCATCAGTATCTTTTCCATATATTCTCTTCCCATGGTCTTTTCCATATAAGCTGCGCATTTTCCCATGGATGGAGCTCTGTCCTTCATATTATGTGCATCTGAACCCACAAAATGCAGTAAATTTCGTTTCATGGCTTTTTTACAGAAACGCTTCATTGTAAATCCTTCCGCACCGATGATGCTGCCCGCATTCATCTGAATATATGCGCCCATATCCACCAACTGTTCCAGATTGTCCAAACTTTTAAAAATCGCCGGATACCGCTCTGCATGCGCCACAACAGGCTCATATCCATGGGTGAGCAATGCGTAACACCGCTCCTGGATCATCCTGAAATCCGAACGCTCTGAAAACTCTGTAAGCACACAACGGCTCTCTCCCAGAGTTGGCCGCCCTCCGGCATCTAACACCTCTACCATATCCATGTTGGCATGAAACTCACATCCCAGAAGAATCCGCAAATCTGGATACAGCCTGGCAGCCTCCGCTTTTACCAGCGCATACTGCTCACGAATCTTCTCCATGGAAGGTTCAAACATATTTCTGCGGTAATGAGAAGTTGCAAAAATAGTTCTGACACCGTCCTGATACTCTTTTTCCAGTATCTTTCTCGTCTCTTCCATATCCCGGGCTCCATCATCCACATGGGGGAGGATATGGGTATGTAGATCATAAAAACCTGACATTTTTCCCTCCTGTTCATAAAATAGCTGACATTAAACCGCTCTCTAAAGCTTTGTTTCGGAGTCCGTAATAAAATGTCAGCTCATACAGCTATTTATTATAACCTTACATCCTACAGTTTTTCAACTATAACCTTACAACGCTTTTTACAAAAAGCAAGCCCGTATGCAAGAATATCATTCCGTCCATCTTCTCGGAGTTCTTCGTCATATCTCCGCCCTTTAATTTGTTCAAGCGCTCTCTCACATGCCTTATCCAGTTCCTTCAAGGAGCGGGCATATTTCAGTTCCATTACAATTCCAGCATCAGGATTTTGGGGCTTGACCAGAATATCTGCAAAGCCATCGCCAGACTCTCTGTTCGATTTGACCGCCCATTCTGGGTCGTTTTTCAAAATACCAATTAAAATTCCATGATAAAAGATTTCCTTTTCTTCATTTTTTGCCTTTGTATCCAAAACACTAATCGTTTCGCCAAGAAACAGCGTTAATTCCCTTTGAACATCTCCCGCATTTCCTTCCAGAAAGCCGTGGTTGATTCTATCCGTTGACGCCTTTTTGGTTACCACAACACGGTCAAACCATTCTTTGATCTGAAGGACAAATACTTCGCGGACTTCTTTATTCGGGATAACCAGTTTGTACACTCCGCCCTCATCATTTCCAACCTGTGTGAGATATCCGGTTGTAAACAACACACTCCACATATTATCAACACTACTGTCAATCTCATCGTAGGTCAAATCCAGACGGACTCTCTTTTCTACTGCGTTTCCGGAAATTAACTGTTCTATTTCCTCCTTCGTTGTCGTATCCGCCTGATTAATAAAGCGTTTTACAAGATCATTTCCACTGCTGTTAATCCAGTAAGACTTTGGCAATGTCTTGGGATTGCTTATCAGGTCATCCACATAATTAATCACATCCCAGGGACAGTAGATATCCGCATCTCCAAAATGATACCCATCGTACCACTCCTTCACTTCCTCAAAATGCTCCTGCAGGCTATAATCCGACAACATTTTTTTCACTTCTTCATCTGTAAATCCAAATTCTTCGTCATACCGAACATCATCAGCCGAATAAACCTTAAAATTGTTCAGTCCTGTAAAGATACTCTCTTTTGAAATCCGAAGACATCCTGTCAAAAAAGCAAATTGCAGAAAATCATTTGTTTTGAGGGCCTGCCCGAACAATCCACGGATCAGCAACACCATTTCTTTATAATAGCCATGCTGGAATGCTTTATCCAGTGGCACATCATACTCATCGATCAGAATGATAACCTTTTGCCTATAGTGACGGTACAGAAGCTGCGATAAGGTCTGCAAGCTGGAGATAAGAATATCCTCATCCATTGCATATTTGCCATCCACCAAATTTATTATCGCATGATACTTATTCTTCTCATTAGTTGTCAGTTTATCACTCTCAGCCAAAAACGCAAATCTCTCCGCCTCAACTCCGATCAGTTCAATCAGGCGATACTTTGCAGCTTTAAATGACAGTCCATCAATACCTTTGAGCGACAGAAATATCACCGGGTACTTTCCCATATATCGCTCACACAGGTCTTTATTATTTGAAATATAAAGATCGTCAAAAAGCATTGTATCCGTTCCAATTTCAAAAAAACTCTTAAGCATGCTCATATTTAAGGTTTTTCCAAATCGACGGGGTCTGGTAAAAAGGGTCACTTCTCCCCAATTTTGCAAAAGCTGCTCTATCAGTTTCGTTTTATCTACATAGTAGAATCCTGTCTTTCGGATTTTCTCAAAACTGTCAATGCCAACTGGCAACATTTTCCGTTCTGCCATTCCCTACACGCTCCTTCCTGAAGCTATTCTTCTAAGCGGAAATAAGGTTGTTCAATCGTAAGCACAAAATATAGCTACGTTACTCGTAAATTGCACTCGCACCAAAATGATAGATGCAAGCGTTTTCCTCTATTTTAGTTTTGACAATTAGCTTTCGCAGGCTCGTTCCATGGAGCAAACTGTTCCAGCTGTTCATCTGACATTTTATCGTTTGGTCGTTGCGATAAGAGATAGGTCAGATATTTATAGGTATTCAGATTATTCTCTTTTGCCATTTCAACTATAGTGTACAGAATGGAACTGGCAGTAGCTCCTTTTGGACTGGCTGTTCAGCAATTCTGTGGACGAAGCGAACGCCAGCGCAGTAGTCTACACAATGGTTGAGATGGCAAAAGCCCATGGGCTGAATATCTACGGATATCTTAAATTTCTGCTGGAGCACCGACCAAGTAAAGATATGACCGATGAACAGCTGGCAGAACTGGCACCTTGGAGTGAAAAACTCCAATCTATCAAAAATCGCATATGATTATAATGAATTACTCCAACTCGCAAAGGGCTGGCGTGATTTTGTATCTAACCACATTAATATTTAGCGCTTACCTTACAAAGGCATATTAAAGTTTCCTATTCTTTATATCCATACTTGATTTTAGACACCAATTGTTGTCAGAATAACATTCTTCAATAAATTTTTCTAAAAGTCCGCTTTCTTCATTTGATAGAGAAACATTCTCTAAAATCCATAAATGTAATGCCTTGCCTATTGCATAAGACAATATTCTTTGATGCTCTGTATTTAAATTATCTCTGGATACATTTGGCAAAAAATTACTATTATTAATGTTAATTATTGCATCTTTCAATATAATTCCATCTGCCAGAAATGGAATCGTAACTTTTAACCGAGATAGCAAGACATTTTTCATATATGCTTTATCAATTTGTTCAAAAAAATATCGCCCTTTAAATGTAATATTGTTCGTATAAGGCAATACTTTCTCTCCTCCATTGTAAATAACACAAAATTTTTCTTTAACAATCTCCGTGTATACTCTATCACAATGTTCAAATTGTCCACAAAAATCTTCAAACTCATAGTCACCTATTATTGTATCACCCTCTGTTTTAATATCTTCAAAAATATTTTCGATTACTTCTTCATCATAAACATTCGGTACTATATTAATGGTATCATAATCTACTTTATCTAATGCCTGTTCAAAATCTTCCAATACATCATAAGCCTTTTCAAATTCATCTGCATCATTTTCACTAATAATCGGAACACTAATAAGCATAATTTCATTATTTTTAATATAATCTCGAATGTTTATCTTTCGTTCAGACTCACTAAGCAAATCATTATCATCTGAATCGTAAACATAACTTCTATTTCCATTTAAATCTTTCAATTTATCTGTAAAATTAATGTCTTTATAATTACAACTTATATAAACTTCAACCCCCTCCAAATAATCATTTAGGCAAATACTGTGCTGCAATACAGTTCCTATTTTTATAAGATTACAATTTCTTTCTTTTGTTTGTCCATTCTCCTGAATTACAATTCTAATGGGTATTTCACAATCCAAAAAATTTTTTTCAATAAAATTTATCATTTCATCACAACTGTTTCCAAAAACTTCCATAAATTGTTCATAAGCCAAAATAATTTCTGTTCCCTGAGGTTTATATTTATCTTCATACGTTAAACATATATACTCACTGTTTTTTTCAAATTCTATTCGTGTCGTATTATTTTCCGTAAAATGTCTTGTTACCACTTCAACTGTATCAGATAGCATAAAACACGCCAAAAATCCTATTCCGTAATGACCTATTGGAGAATACTGTCTACCTTGCAAAACATAGTCATCAGATTTATAATATGAAACCCCTACATTCAAAAAGTACTTTTTTAATATATCAACAGACATTCCACTCCCATTATCCAAAATGCTAATTTGATTTCTATCTTTATCTATTGCAATTCGGATAAACGGCTCATATTTTTGTAGCCTAAAATCTGGATGTGTTTCTGCTGTTTCCTGCATTGTTTTACAAGCATCAATTGAATTTTGTATTATTTCTCTTAAACCATATTTCTTATTTCCATATATATGTTCACCCATAAGTAAGTTAGTTACAGCATTATAATTTAATGATAACTTGAAATCCGAAAAATTAAATCCTATTGTATTTATTTTATTGATAATATTTGTTCTCAAATTTAATAAATATCTTTTTTCCCGATATTTTTCACATAAACTTACTGCATTTTGTAATTCTAAATTAATACCTTCAAAATACTTCAATAATTTCCGGTGAACAGATGGATTGTCACTTTGTCCCTGAAAAACTATTTCTTTCAATCCAGTATTCCCATTTATTGTGATTTTCTTTAAGTTTTCTATAGTAAAATGCTGTTGCCATTCTAAATCACTATAATGATTGAGTCTTAAATATTTATATAAATAAAGAGGTGCTCTTCGTTCATCAATATCTAAATAATCACCAATCCGCAATAAAACAGCTATAAATTGTGCATTCAACTCATACTGATCTTTTATAATATCCATTTTCAAATTATTTGTAATCCAGCTAAAATCTTCATTATGCGCTTGGCATATTAATGCCAACTCTTTATTGAAAAACATATTTGTTGTTTCTGGAATCAAAAAGATTTTTTTATTATCTTTCATCAAATAATCTATAAATTTATTTATGCGAATACCATGCACCGGTCTTACACATTCTTGTAAAGCAATCTTTTCATCTCCATATTTTTCTAAAACTTTACTATACTTTCTATCTCCCAGCAAAATCTCATCGCACTTTATTCTTTCTATTTCATCATCTGAAACGATCATTCCTGCATCATGAAAAAGCGCAGCATAGATAAGCATAACTATTTCTAAGTCACTTAATTCTTTAGCGTCATCAATCAATTCAAACATATATTCAGCCACATTAACAGAATGTTTCATTCCATGAATGGTATATGTATTAAATACATTATTAATTTGTGGTAACATATCATTTGCTATGTCTATCGCATCTTTTACCTGATTTAAAAAAACACTTTCCCTTGTTTCCAGCAACTTATATGCTTTTGTTTGTTTCATTTCTTTTCTCATATACGTTGTCCTTTTTCCTCATTAATTGTTAACTTCCAATAAAATCAACTATTCTAACACCAGATATCAAAAGTTAAATAAAAGGCGTGACTGAATTATAGAATTCATCCGCCGACATGGTTACATCCGTTATCTTATCCAGAGCCATCCGGTTCTCATCTGAGAACTCGGATGCTGACCCGATATGAGGATATATCTGGCAGTTGAAAACAATGCTGTAGTTTATAGGGCAAAGTCCTTTTTCACCATAAAACCTGACCATACGTGCAGTGTTATTCAGTATCATGGCCTTTGTATCATCAGAACAGTACATTTTTGTTTCTATCAGCTTTATGACTGCGTCATAAGTGACATCAGTAATGTCATGCACCCCTATATCATCCAGAAAAAGCAATCCCTCTGAACTGGTCCTATGTCAAGATTTAGTACAAGTTAAAATGGGGTTTTCCTCATCTTAACCTGCCAGCTGCAATTCGTCTTGCTG
>PPYF01016842.1_pt1 | contig 36894 bp, 29 predicted proteins | sample 1559871 | NCBI WGS metagenome assembly PPYF01 (sample SAMN08240021, study PRJNA423297) | Human gut metagenome, whole genome shotgun sequencing project.
TTTAATCTTCATAATCACACTTTTCGGTAGTGTGCTAATTATATCACATCACCCACCTTTTGTGCAGAGGTTCCTTAGGAGTCAGAATTGAAGACTTGTGGTTAGCGCCAAATACTTTGGTATAGAGAACCGCGAAAAAACTGCTGCTTCCGGAAAGCCAAAATAGACAATATGGAAGCCGCGATTCGTCGGCTTGAGAAGCTAGGGGAGCCTCAGAATTGAGGACATCAACCTTCTTGTTGTCCTATTCTTCCCTTTACGGGGTATTCCCGGTTGCCAATTATTAGATTAATTACCTCACGTTGGACAGGCTGAGAGGCTGGCGCCTTTGGCCTGAGGAAAACCGGGGTCACGCCTTGCTTCCAAGATTTTCCAATATGTCATCCAACTCTCGGACACGAAAAACTTTACCGGCAAATTTAGGATTATTCAAAAACCTATCTGGCCAACGAAGACCTTTTTCAAAGCAGCTGTTTAGGATGAAGAGCTTTCTATTTTGTTCCATAGCGGCGCGTGCCTGGATTAATGCTCCCGAAGTTTCGCCCGCTTCAATAATTACGGTGGCCAGGGATAAGGCTGACATTGTTTTATTTCTTTCGGGAAAAAAGAAACGGTTAGTCCTAGGGGTATTTTTTCTCCAGTGGAGAATCGGAACTTGGCTTAAGAGGAGGTGCCTCTTTGCTATGAAGTTTTGGAGTTCCTTGTTTGAAGCGGGATAATTTTCAGTAATGGCTGTGCCAATCACACCAATCGTTGTGCCTCCTTCTTCTATGGCTGCGCTATGTGCAGCTGTGTCAATTCCTTCGGCCAACCCAGAGATGACGGTGAAGCCTTCTCGGACAAGTTCTTTGGATAGTCGTTTTGCTCTTAATTTTCCTTTTTCGCTTGCTTCTCTGGAGCCAACAATGGAAATGCCTTTTGAAAAAAGTAAGTTCAAATTCCCTAAGAAATAAAAACATCTAATTGGATCTTTGGCATCAAGAAGATTAGAAGGAAAATTTGCTGTTTGCGCTAACTGAAAATTAAGTTCGATTCCTTTTGCCTGAGTCAGAGTCTTGAGTTCGGCAAGAGCCTCTTCTGCTTTATCGCATTGAGTGAGTCGGGTAAAACTTTCAATCCTGTTTTCTTCAAGGTAGGTATTGAATTTTTTGAAGGAAAAATAGTTCTTTTCTTTCCAAAATGCTTCAAAACTCCCCATCTCTAAGCGTGGGGAAATGATTTCAGAATCTTGCGCGGAATCAAATAGATCTCTTTGAATCATACGAGATAGGCAGCTAAGAATCTTTTCCTATAAATATGCGAACAGCGTGAACAGCGACTGAGGCAAGTCAGCCAGAGGCCTTTTAAAGCTTCACCATTTGGGCCGAGTTAGTCGACGTAGAGCAACGTCTCAAGAGCTTGTTTGCCTCTTAAATTAAGTTCCTTTGTTTAACGATTTTCCAACGGCACAAACCGAATGCCTAACCCCATAGCAGCCAAAACTTTTTGGACCATATCAAAAGACGGGTTTCCGTCTTTATTAAAGGCACTGTAGAGGCTGGCTCTTGAAACACAGGCTGTTTTAGCTATTTCAGAAACATTGTGACATTTGATGATATTTCCGATAGCAAGGCGAACCATAGAGCCGTCTCCGCTATCGAGCTTAATCATTTCATTGAGAAAAACAGCTGCGGATTTATCGTCCCGGATGAAGTCATCAACATCCATCTTTCTTACTTTTAGCGTTTTCATCGTTATTGCCTTCAAAAAAGTTTTCACAGTCTTCGATCTGGCACTGAGCCATTTCTTGAGCTTTCTTTATATCTTCGTCTTGGTGTCGTTTGTCGCCTCCAACTAGAAGCAAAATCAGTTCTCCACCTCTGAAGGTGAAGTAAACTCGATATCCTGGACCGTGGTCTATCTTTAACTCAGAAACACCCTTTCCCACGTTTCTCCAAAGCCCGAGCGAGCCCTTGCTGACAACGAGCAACCTGGCAAAAACTATAGCGGAGGTGACGTTGTCAAGTTTTGAAAACCACTTGTGAAATTTTTGTGTTTGCTTAATTTCCATAGACTGTATTCTATGGTAGACACTTTAGAAGTGTCAAATAAATTAGACAAACGAGATTCCCGTTCTTGGAAGTGGGCAACGACGTTTCGGTTTTTCGTTATCTGAAAACTGGAAAACCTGAAAAAAAGAAGATCATCTCTCATCCTGTTTATACTTTCCTAACCTCGGTCCTTGGTAGCCAAGTCCGCCTGCAAGAGAATTAAGCAAGAGTGTGCTCATACCTTTTTGTTCGTTTAGGTAGCGAGTAGAAGAGTCGTTATTATGTTCAATCCGTAAATCAGTCATTGCACCTTGGTTCAAAAGACCTATTGCGTTAGCCTCTTCCTGCTCATCAAATTTCTTGTTGAAATCTTCCCTCTCGACGTTTAATGACGACGAAGCGAGCGAGGAAATTTCAGCATTGTTTCTAAAGGATTTTGCTTGTTTACCGATTACTCCTTCACCCATGAGCTGCAAAGCGGAGAGGGAGGTTTCTCCTTGACGTTTAAGGGCGTTTTGTCGAAGAGCGGTTTCTTGTATTTGTCCGGGCCCTAAGTGACGGACATCCGCAGCACGGTCGTAAGAATCTGCGGCAGCTGAAGCGCCTAAAAATTCTCGCTTATCAGAAGAATCGAAGAGCGCTTTAAGGTGAGATTCTGCAGACAAGTAGTCTGAAGACAGTAATTTCTGCATAACCAAGATGTCGTTGTTGACGGCAGTTTGACTCGTTCCGCTTAGGTTCTCTGACTGGGATCGAGAAGCCGAGAACGTCTCAGACAGCATTCGGCTTTGATCGTTAGAGGTGCGATAGGCTTTATCCAGCGCAGCCGAGAAGTTTTCAGCGGCTCGACGCATTTCATCATTTGAGGTCGAGGCGGCAATTTCTTTTGCCGTACTCTTGAGGGCATGGTAGGCTTCAGCTTTCTGACGCTGGGTCGCGGCGCTTTGAGAGCCTGTTGCAGTGTCGACGAACTGCTGAGCAGTTTTTGCTTCCAGTCCGATTCCCATACCTGCAGCCTCAGCTGCTCCGCGAAGATGTGACATCGCATTTTGTACACGGCGTGCAACAGGCTTTCCTTCGGAATCTTTGGCTTGCGTCGGTACGGCTCCCAGTAAAGTCGGACTTTGAGCAGCGGCTAGGTTTAGATTCTCAGGCGAAGCTGAAGAAGCCGCCTTGGCCGCTTCCTTCGCAGGATCTGTGGAGAACTGTGCTTCTCCGCCTTCGGCTTGAAGTTTTGCACCGCTCGTGAATGACAAGTTCTCGGAATTCGATAAACCTCTGGATACAGTTGAAGATTCTCCTGAGCTCTTCGAATAAGAAGATGAAGAAGATCCGGCGGTCGACTGCCCTGCGCTCAGGCGTTCGGATAATCCTTGACTCATTGCTTGAGCAAATTCTCGACTGACTGCATTTGAAGAAGAGGCAGCTGATGAGAGAGAAAGAGCCTGACTCTCAGAAGCTGTGAGCGTTGTTGCAGCAGAGGAGGCAGTTCCTGTTGTGCGGCTATGCGTTAATGCACCGGAAGAAGTAACACCGAGATCGATGGAGGTTCGAGCCATGCCTGTTACGGTTCCGGTTTCGTCTCTTGTGACAGAGCCATAAGCGGTCTGAGATTTAGAGGCATAAGGATCATTCCAAGAGGAAGATAGATCGGATTTATTTGCGGAAGCCGAGTTCATGGATGTATTTCCCATAGAGACGTTCCCTGCATTAAAGTTTCCGGAGGCCGCTTGAGCGGAGGCGCCGGAAGAAGCACCTTGTGCAGGCGTCATTAAACCTGTGGCCATAGAGACAAAAGCCATATCGGTGCCTTTGGCAAGTGCAAAGGCAATCACAGGGATCAAAAGCATGATGCTTCCGGCAATGGCTTGGGAAGTGGCACCGGCTTCACGGATGATTCCGGCTGCCAGCAAAGTACTTCCGCGGAACTCGGTGGCAATCCGATTCATCGGATTGGCGTCTACCGAAATCATGAGATAGTTAGCAACAGAGAGGAGGGGCGCCCATAACTGGAACCAAATCAGCAATACGAAGAATGATCTAAAAACCGCGCCGGCGGCGCTTCCTGCCGCCACCATCAAAAGGAGCATTAAAGGGAAGGCCGCAATGACGATGAATTCAACGCAGTTGCGGATTTTAGGGAGACTGTGTTCCGCTAAACGCGCCAATGTGCGGTAATTGATTTCAGATGTGAGATTGGCTTGAGAGGCGGAATATTTAGCGGCGAGATCTAAAGGGGCTCCAGCCTGCGCAGCGATAGATGCCATACCACGTGGAAGGGCGGTGAGCATGACGGAATGCTTGAGGCTTTGTTCCAAGGAACGAGAAACACCAAGGAGAAGCGCTTCGCTCTGAGGAAGCGTCCGTCGAATGACATCTGCGGGATCTATTCTTTCGGGTACCAGAACGGTACCGAGGCGCTTAGACAAAAAGTCGAGTTCAACGGTATTGAGATGCTGGTCGAGACTTTGGAGTGCTTGATCGCATCTTTGGACGGTGCCGTCGGAAGAGACGGAAGAGCGAGCCGGATTGATCCAGCCGTCTGCGGATATCGTAGCCCAAATGTCGCCTGAGTGACTGAGTTCTGCCGCTTTATCGGGATGATCTAAGAGTTCGGGGCCGATACAGTCTGCGATGACCCGATCCGTTAGCGCACGGCCTTCTGGCGTTACGGGTCCGGCGGCTAAGAGACTAGTTAGGGCTCGCTGAGGATAGACCAAGCCGAACTTAGAGAAGCGCTCTGCGTCCGGCAAAGAGAAAGCGGTTTCGAAGCTTTCGGTGAGGAAGTGACCGATCTTGGAAGTGGCAGATGCAAAGAAGCCTACACCGAAGGGCACGTTGCTCACCACGTAAACATCGGCGCTTCTTTCGTCATGAATGGCGACATTCACTTTAGGAACGAGCATGACGGAATAGAACAGCACCGCGGCAAATAGATAAACCTTTGAAGCTATTCCCTGCCACTTCAGAAGTGCGCCGGTGAGCGTGACAAGGAAACCGGCAAGTACGGCTGTTTTAAGCAGGCCTTCGTAGGAGGAGCCGGAGCAAATCGAAACAAGCGCTTCGAATAAGTCTCGAATTTGTCCTCCGTTCCAGTAGGCGTAATAGTCCATCACCATTAGAGGTTTTCTCCGAAGGAAAGGTTGGCCGCTAAGTCGGCGGCTAAAGCGCCTTTGACACTTCTTTCCAAGTGTTCAATCTGCGTAATGAAAGAGTGGGCTCGGCTCATCTGCTGAAAGACCGCATCGCTGCGCGATGCAATGTCTTTACGGACTTCATCAATTCTTGCCTCAATGACCTTTAGGTGTTCGGCAGCAATGACGCCGGTCTGAGAAGCGGAAGAGGCGGAAGCTGCGGCCTTGATGTCTAAAGACAGACGATCCATGGCTCGTATGACGGCTTCAAAAGCGGCAGCTTCGACGTAGATGCGCATGATGTCTTGAGAGAAACCTAAGTAACGATGAGAAGCGGTGGCATTGATCAGACGGATTAAAGGAATCGTGGAAGACGAAGCTAAAAGCAGCATATCGGCTTCGGAGACAAGATTTGGATCTCGGCGCAGGATGGAGTTTCTGTAGTTGGAGGCAACTTTCATGAACTCGTAGGGAAGATTGACTTCATCAAGCGTGGTCTTTTTAACGGTTAAGCAGCGATCATCTCCGTCTTCCTCGACACAACGGAGCCGGAAAGCTTCACTCTCTAAGACTTGGGTGTCGGGGCGTCCGAAAAGGAAACCCACTAAGTCCTGTCCGGCAATCGGAATGGCGCGGGTGACGGTATCTTTGCCGCTGCCCTCTCGAACATAAATGACGGTGCCGACGAGCGTCATCATGAGTTCTTTGAGCTCTTTGCTGTAAGAAGCATTAAAGCTGCCTCCGGAGAGCAGGGACCATGTGAGATTTAACTCCGGCGCATCGACCACATTTCCGCCCGAATCTTTACGGGTCGGCGCGTAATCCAAAACCGCCGCGCCGTCGGTGCGGGTCTTCGCATCGGCTTCCGAAGCATCAGAAACAATACCTGAGGCACGCAAGGCATTGCGGGCTTCAAAGCCGGTCTTTTGAATCCATTGCTCTGCGCCGCTCATCTTTAAGAGGTTTTGTGCAGAGGTGCAGGAGTCCTGGAACATATTGGTGTACTGACGAATCATGTCACGGAAGCTTGTGACTTGTTCATTCAGGTCAGGTGCTAAAGACTGGAGGGCAAGCTGAAAAGCTAAGCCCGGAAGGGCGGTTCCGATGTTGCGTAAGAAAGCGACGAATTCTTCTCGAGACGGAATACCGAAGGCGCCTAAAAATAAGTCAATACCCCCGCATCCTGCTGAGAGTGAGGGCGGAGTGAAGTAAAAAGCATTGAAGTCTTTGCGGGGGGCGCGATAGACAAATCCGCCACCGGTGACGGTATTCATGCCGGTAGACTGATAGACACCTGCCGGTGTGACATTGCCTTGATAAGAACCTGCGGCAGAATAGAAGTCTTTCATGAAGCCTGCGGAAGCGTCTGCAGTGAAGAGACAGGTGCTCAGAGCCAAAGCTGAGAAGAGTTTTGTGAATTTACGGGTCATGGCTGAAGAGGATTAAAGGGACGGAGGGACGGCCTGCGTTGTTACGGGAGTCGCGGCTAAGGCGTCAGGGGCAGAAAAGTTTGTGGTCTTTTGCACAGAGTTTGCGACTTGTGCGCCGCCGAAAAGCGACTCTCCGGGTTTGCTTAGCGCCAGCGTTTGGATGCGGCTTAACATGTCTTCGAGAGAAAGTACGCCGGAAGACACTAAGTAAGAAGCGGATTGATCGCGTTTGACCATGAACAGCGCAGGTACTCGGTCGAGTCCCAAACCGTTGGTTAAAAGTTTGGAGACGCCGTTGTCGAGGAGCGCGTCCGGGAAATGATCATTAGAGGAACCGTCCAGAGATACCGCGAGTACTTCAAAACCGAACGTGTCTTTGAGCTGTTTTACCAGCGGAGACTGCAAAGCGCAGAAACGGCAGTCCGAGCGGTAGAAGTACATCAGACCCCAGTCTTGTGCGAACTGCGGAATCTGTTCTTTACGGATTTGGTTTCTGTCTTCCTTTAAAGAGACTTGAGCAAAGTTAGCAGCCGGATTAAGGGTTGAGAAATCAAACTGCGGGTTCTGCCAAGAAATGCGGCGATTCATGTCGGTAAAGAGAGCGGCTTTTTCTTGAACGAAATGGTTGACCTCTTGGAAGGCTAAGACGTTCGCTTCCGTCGGAAGAAAGGTCGCGTTCTCCAGTCGTTTGGTGTATTCGGCTCTAAGTTCTGCCGCGCTTAGGATTAAAGAGAGATCTTTAGGCGCATTAGGATCCGGGACTTTCTTCTTTAATTCTTCGGGCGGATAGTAAAGAAAACCGCGGTCTTCAGAGTTCCAAACGTCTTCATCCCAAAAGGAAGCGGCGAGCGACGCAGGCGCAGCGAGCGTTAAGGCCAGTGATAAAAGCAGATAAAGATTTTGTGGTCTTTTGTACATAATTGGGCGTTAGTTTTTAAGATTCTTAGAGAGAGCTTTAGACGATGATGGACGGTTGGGTGTCGCAGTACCCGTGAAGTTGGGATCGACGACGTGTGAGGAGCCGACAGACGGCGGCACGTATGCGCCTAAGTTTTTATCGACCAGATTCTTGGTGTGCGCCGTTCCTCGGTCTTGGGCCGCAGCGGAGTTGAGTTCGTTTTTTTGAATAATTAAGGCTTCGAACTCAGACAAGTCCATCGCGTCAAAATCCAGGCGTTCAAGTTCGTCTTGGGTGAAGCCTTCGCACTGAGGATTCTGCGCCGAGCCCCAGCCTTTACCCAACTGAGGACGGCCCTGCTCCTGGAGGATGCGGGCAAGCGGTGAGTTGTAGCAGCAGTAGCTTTCTTTTCTTTCGACGCAGGTGACCACTTTCTTAGAGCAGTAGGTGCCGACATAGTGGCAGAGCTTCTGGCCTTTCTTGAGCATTAAGGTCTGTTCTTTTGGTTCGCACTGCAGATAATCCAATGCGATTTGGACGGCAACGGACATGGCAAAGGAAGTCGGGTCAAAGGTGAAATACATTTGACCGCCTTGAAGCGTCATTCCGAAACCATAGAAAGAGAGCGACGGATTGTAGATACCGCTCGTTGCATCGCCGTAGAGCATATTCAAGATGCCGGAGGTGGTGTCAGAAGCCGACAAGACGTCATAAACGTAGGGGCTTCCGATGTATTTGACGGTTTCTACCGTGACGTCCCCGGCAAAGCTCATCGCTTTGCCGAACGCAGACGAATTCGCCGTTCCGGCTTTGACTTTGGTGTCGCAGCACGAGAAGCCTAAAACTTTCTTGGAGCATTCATCGACTTCACCGTTAAAGAAGCGGCCGTTGTCGTAGTCGCCGTAAAGGGCGCCTTGACGAGCGGTCTCGAGCATCGTGATCACTTTAGAGAAGTCGGAGTCGGCCGGGTCGCCCGATCCGTCGCAGATGCCGTCTAAGCATTCGGCGGGACGGCAGATGGTTTCCGTGACAACGGAGCCTTCCTTTTCTACACAGCGATAAGTGTGGGCGGTCGTTAAGCATTTGCCTTGGTCATCGACCGCAATGCATTCGGAAGAGACTTTGACGCAGTCTTTATCGGCTTCGAACTTACCGCAGTCATTTTTCGTCTCTCCTGAGCCGCCGGTTCCGGCGCTGCAGACATAAGTGTGTTCATACTTCCAGCAGTCTTTATAGACGGGGACGCCGTTGATAATCTTTTCTGCCGGGCCTTCCACACATTCGGTTCGAAGCACCGTGCAGGCAGGATGATCTTTAAGAGGGAGGCAGGTGTCAGACGGCTCAATGGCGCCGATAACGATGTTTGAATCGATGATGTCAGCGCCGGGAGCGGAGATTTCTGAGTCACCTTTGCAGAAGATTTCCTTTTTATAAGCCAAACACTTCGGACCGTCGCGTTCGATACAGGTCGATTTACGGACTTCGCACTCGGGAAGTTTTTCTAGGGCTTCGCAGGCGTTTTCGTTGAGAGATTGGGTGCAGTTATAGATATATTTGCGCTGGATGCATTCGCCTTTATCGTTTGTCTGCATACAGGAGTAGCTTGACGCTTTGCAGGTCATGCCCTCGGTTGCGGTTTTACAGGTCAATAGATCAAATCCCGGCTTGGAGGGCGTGCCTTCAGGCGTAATGTCATCGCCTTCAATCGGATCGGTATTGACGCAATGGAATTTCTGTGAGTATTGAGCACATGCCCCGTCGGCGCTAATTCTTTCGCAGACTTTTTCTCCTATGGGCTGACAGCCTTTAGAGGCGAGGATTTGGCAGCTGTTGGAGGCGCCGGGAGCAGCGCAGGCAAAAGCGAGTTCTTTCTTCCAGCACTCTTTATAAACGGCTACGCCGTTAATGATTCGTGTCTCAGGACCTTCGATACATTTCTCTTCTGCGATATAGCAGTCGGGATTGTCTAAGAAACTTGAACAAGTCGTCGTATCCGTTCCGGATATAACGGTATGAGAACTATCGAGAATTTCGATGTTTTCTGTTTCTTTTGCTTCTTCGGAACAGATATAAGTACTGTTCCAAGACATACAGGTACCGGTCAGGCTGTAACTCAGACACTCTGCTTTTGTTTGACGACAACCCGGTGTTTGTTTTAGGCCGGAACAATAATCGACAGTCGAGCTTGAAGTGCAGTGACGCGTGGTTTGATAGTTCCAGCATTCGCGCCAGACCTCAACGCCATTAATAAACTTGGAGCCGGGACCGTCGACACAGACTTCGGGGCCGTCCGTGCAGGCGCCACGGACAGGCGCAGAAGACAGGACGGTCAGGGAGGATAAAAGGACGATTAAAGGAAGACGGATCATGATTCGAACTCCACGACTTTGCCGTCATCGCTGACGCAGGTGGTGCGCCACTTGTCTAAGGAAATGTCGTTGACGTTTTTCTGGAAAGAAAAACGCTTTTGGATGGAACCGGAGTAATCCCATTCACCCGGACGGGTATAGATGTCCATCTTGATATCGACGGTGCAGTTGACTCCGATGCAGCGGGTTTGTCCGGTCCAGACGCCTTTGCAGTTCGAGAAGTAATGTTCGTTCTGAAAGTCGGCCGCCTGTATCTCAAAACCGAAGTTAGCGGAATTTTTAACGTTGGTTTCTATGCGAAGTCTGGGGATCAGATCATTAGAACATTGATATTTAAGTTCAATAACGTCCCCTCCGTTGCAGGCGTCTTTGCCAAGCGAAGACGAAGTCTCGGACTGAGCTTCAAAGAACTTGCCGATTTCGCATCCTGAGTATCCGACCACTTCCAGATATCGATTGCATCGATAAGTGTTTTGTTCAAACTGCTGAGTTTTACAGCGATATTGATAGGTGCTTTGGATTTGAACTTTTTCTCCGATGTGACACGTCTGAGGCGGCGTATGCAAGCAGGTGTAGTCTTGGCTCGTTTCGTTGTAATCGGCGAGACACTCAACGGTGAGTTTCTTACCCGTTCGAGCAATACATTCGAAGAGCGTTGAGACGTCGAGCTTTTCTGTCCAGCCTTCAAAGCAGGACTGAGTAGAGCTGCCGACGGTCGTTTCTTCGCAGACTGCAAAGTCGGTCTGAGGCGGGCGGGTCGTTGTGATGGTTTCGCAGATTTCCTGACCGTTAGACGGAAGATCAGGCACTTTGTTTAAAAGATGATCGCGATCCGCCAAGATGTTGTCGAAATCAGATTCCTCCCAGCCGGGTCTTGAATGTGTGTCGTAAATCACCTGGACGGCTCGGCAGTCCATAGAAGTTTGCGACAAACATCCGTCGGCTTTTGAGCTGCCGGGCGTCAGAAGATTGCCTTGACCTTTAGCAAACAGATCCTTGAGTTCAGATACGTCCGATCCGTATTCCGGAACCGTGCCGGAAGCTGAGCTCTCGGTGAGGATGTCTTTGATCGACAGCTTAGCGGCTTCTTCTTTGGCTGCATCCATTGCCGACTGTTTATCGTAAGCGCCAGCCGGGGAGCTCAAAAGCATTAGAAGGGCAGAGCTGATTAAGGCGCGAGGAAAGATGCTAAGCATTACGGTCGGTTCCCAAGTTTGGCGCGAAGGTCACGGGCCGCTTCGCCGATGGAATCTTTGCGATCGGTTAAACGATCCAAGGCGTAACCCAAAGTCACATCGCCCGGAACAATCACTGCTTTGGCAGTTTGGATGCAGCCGTTGGCAGAGGCGGAAACTTCTTCTTTGACGATTAAAGCAGGAACCTGACGGATATTGAATTCAGAGAAAAGTTCAGGATTGAGCTGAACATCGGCGCCGAAATCGATTAAAGGCTGAAAGGCGGCGAGCGACTGAGGATTAAGAAGGGGCAGTTTAGGATCGGCAGGTTCTTTGGCTTGGGGCACGCCTCGAAAAACCAAGGGAACTCCGGCATCTTTGGCGTCACGAGCTAAACGCTCTAAAGAAGCATCAGGCATCGAAAAGGACACCAAGACAAAGGCCTGGTGCTGAGTTTTTTGTGGAGCAGCTTCAGGATCCCTCATCTGACGGGAGAGCTCAGAAGAAGCTTCGAGGACCTCTTCGATGGTCCACGGCTCAGAAGACGCCGTGCAGACAAGCGGGCAAGCCACCAAGGTGCTCAGAAGATATTTGAAAAAGTATGATTTATTCATAAATAGATTTTTGAATTAGTGTGAGTAATTCAAAAGTGTTTTGTGTTCGGTTAGAAGGAGCATTGAGGTTTGAAAAAGTAATCTCTTTTCAAAATTGACTTTGAATTGGTAGGACTATTTCAAAAGTGTCTTTTGAAATAGTGTGCATATTTCAAAATCAACTCGGCTGAATTCCCGCTCCTTGGCAACAGTCCCGTTTGCGGTAAATGAGATAAGCTGCATCTTCCCCGCCGGAAGCCCAGGTTTTGCCGGAATGCCAAAGGGAAGTGGAAGCGCCCATCGGATAACAGCATCGTCCGTCTCGTTTACCGGTGGTTCGTGACGGATACATCATTTGTGTTCGATAGACACGCTTATCCATGATCGGTTCGAGATAAGGGCCGCATTGGCCTTTTTCTCCGTAAGCGGCCCACTGAAGACCGGAGCGATGGAGCTTCATTGTGAAGCGGGCGACAAGGAGAGATGAGGCCTGCGGAAAGTGAACATGAGAGCCGACCCAGCCGGTTAGCGGGAAGATTCCGCCGTGGCAGCCTGCGCACCAATAGAGTTCGGATACCGGAAGTGAAGACGTTGCCGCAACGCAGTCTGCTGCGCAGGCCGCTGCGGCTGCCGGATTGGCAAAAAGCGAAGCATCGGGATTAAGGAAGAACGTGGTAACCGAATCATCCCAAAGCGGATCGAGCTCTGTCATATAGGCTAAGTCCCATGCGGATTGCTCTAGACATTTAGTGTCGAGGAGAACTTCAAGGATAAAAAGCCACGGTGTGAAGTACCAATGCACCTGATAAAAGGAGGAGCGCTGAGCAGAAGTCGATTTATTGGGTGTACGGCCATGAGCCGGTGCTCTTATGCCGACGTTTAATTCCATGCCGCCGAGTGACGGGAAGCAGTAAGGCGTGCGAACCACTTCGGCGGTTCTTAAAGGTTCCCAGAAAGACATATTAAGACCGACGGTGATATTGGCGCCGGAAGCACAGAGACAAAGACGATTGGCATCGGTTTCCGGATCGGCGTTCTTTCCGGAAGAAAGCGTAACGCCTCCGAGCTTGATCGGAAAAACACAGCTCCAGCAGACATCCGTAATCGGATTGATGATTCGTCCTTTGCAGTTTCCGGCAGAAGCGGAAGTTGCAAAACAGAAAGATAAAAGGAGCATTAAGAGAGAGCGTTTCATCACTGAGGCATCAAAGAAAGGAGTTCGGACAATTGGTCAGGCGCAAATTCGGCGCCGGTCGGACCTTCCGGACCATTAGAGAGAAGGGCAGGAACTGCTTCGATGCCGAAGACTCGGACGAGCGCGCCGCCTTGATCAAAGAACACACGGCGATGGAGCTTTTCCGAAACTTCAGCAGGAACGCCGTTCACAAGGACAACCCGCAGATCTTTCTGCAACTCTAAGAGTTTCTGCGCGACTTTCAGAGATTCGACGTCGGTTCCATCAACAAAAATCAGTGAACGAGAAAGGTGCGGCATTGGGATAGACTGAGCCTGACGAAGAAGAGATTCCGGCAAAGTCTCGGGAACAGAAGCAGACAATTCCCATACTCGCAGTTCTGTGGCTCTCTTCAATCCGACAACTGGTGTCGGGTGTTCGAGCTCTTTGGAAATACGGTCTTTGTTTTGGTTGAAACGACGATCGTATTCACCGGACACTTTCATTGCACCGACACGAGATTTAAAAGCTTCGAGAATGTCGGGTTCGGAAATATCGTGCAATGGACCGAGCGGTTCGAGGATTTCGACTTTGGGTTTAAGTGCGGTTTCCTTAGTGTAGGGTTTTGCGACACTAAAGCTCACCGAAGGTTCGCTCGAAGCAACGCTGTAGGCAGAAATGCAAACGACGGAAGAGACGACAGCGCAAGTTGAAAGAATGACACGGGTTGGTTTCATGACAATCTTCGGCCATTAAAAGAGAGGATGAGCTTTGCCGCTGAAGCGGCAGCGGTCGATCAAGCCGAAAGCTTCATAACGGCTGTCATAAGAATCTTTGTGCGTTCCGCTCACAAAGTATTGGTCTTCCCCTAAAACCTGAGGCTGAGTGGCTTCTAAAGGATTGCCGTTCAGAGCGCGTTCTTTAGCGGTGGTGAGTTCTTTGCCGTCGCAATAGAACGTACGGTTTTCACGAGTCAGCGTTTGGCCGGGACCACAGACCACTTCCTTGATAAAGGTCAGACGGTAGCCTCCGACAGCTGAAGGCTTAGGTTCAAAAGCCACGTAATCTCCGACTTTGATCTCCTTTTGTCCTCGTTCAATCACAAAGAGCTTGAACGGCAGAGAGTGAGAGCAGTTTAAAGCCAGATGCCAGCGATGATTAACGAGGCTGAGGATTAAGAAGACAGCTAGCCAAATCCATCCGAAGCGGCGAACATGATCTTTTAGACGATGCCAAAAGACTCTCGGGTGGGCTTTCATGCGGCTCATCGTTTGACTCCGCTGTTTAATCGAGCCTCGATCTGCTGAAGCTGATTGCTTTGCTGCTCGGCAGAAAGGCCGAGTTTGGCGGAAAGGTGTGCGGTGTAATCAGGTAGCTTTGCGTTAGAAATGACAGCTGAAGAAACCAGAAGAACGCAGTCGCATTCGTTTTCTATCTGGGCAAGTTCTTCTTTGAGTCTTTTAGCGAAGCGTTCGGCTTCGCCAATAATTTCTTCTCCGCGTTTGCCTTGAGAGACAACACGGACTTCATTGGCTTTAACGACAGAATTGAGATTGACAACGGCAAAGCGGTGACGATCCAGAAAGTCGGCAACTCGGTTTTTGGCTTGATAAGCGCCGTAACCAAGCCCTAGACCGATAGATACGGCGATGGTGACGGAGAGGAAGGAGATTTTCATAGGATTGCAAGGAAATGGAATTGAACTCTTGGAGAGGTCTGAGAATTAAAGGGAAAGACAATTAAGGAATGAACTCGCCTTGACCGCGTTCTAAAAGAACCGCTTCGATGGCTTTTCTCATCGACAGTCCTTCCTTGCGGAAGCGATTGATATCGCTGATGTCCTTCGGATGCGTACTCATGACCAACAGAGAAAACGGATCGAGAATCAGACGATTCACAGAAGTCGGCGCATCGCCGATCTTGACCAACACTTCGGAATAAACATCCCTCAGACCTTTAAGAGAACGGAGCTGCTGGAATTCATAGTCGTCTAAGCCGAGCTGGGATTCCTTTTCGCATTCACTCAAGACGGATTCTTTGAGCTTCATGATGAACTTGCAGTCGGCGTTGTCTAACGCTGCTTTAGCAGCAGAACTTTTCCAATAGTCTCCCGGTCCTTGCGTACCGGTAAAGAAAGCGCCGTTTAATTTACGGGCACGGCGGTAGCCGGCCTCAATAAACTTAGAAGAATGTCCTCGGACCATTAAGTCCCAGGCTTCATCGATGATGACAAGTTTGGGCTGGGAACGCTCGCCTCTTCGCATCTCAACGTCTATGAGATACATCAAGAGCATTAGGACAACGGCTTGAAGAGACTTCTTGGTGTTGAGCTGTTCCAGCTCAAGCACGATGAAGTGATTGTCAAAGTCGATATTGACTTCTCCTTCAAAGAAGGAGGCATAAGCTCCGCCTTGTGCATAGGGCATGAGCTTGACGCCGAGGTCCACAAGACGTGGATCGTCCAACGTCTTTTGTTCTTCTGTGGTTAAAGAAGCGTAATAGGCTTCCCAATCAGGATCATTAAGACGAGGATGAGCACCACCTAATCGTCCGTTATGAAGCAGGGATCGAGTGAGGTCGGTAATCGTCGGAACTTTGTTCAGCGCTTTGGCTTCATACCAAATATGACGGATATGGATCTGAAGATGCGAGAGCATTAAGTCATCGAGCTGTTCGTTCGAAGACGCCATCTGAGCAATCAGAGGCAGGACTAAGTCCATATCGGCTTCGATGTTCTTTGTCACCGACAGAGGATTAAGACAATCGATCTTGCCGTCCGGACGCGGAGTATCCGAGAGTTCTATCCATTGGCCGTTGACGCAGTGGCAGAGTTTTTCGTAGCTTCGGCCGATATCGATGACCCACACACGACCGTTGGAGCAAAGTGTTCCGAGGGCCAGAGAGTTCAGCATGACGGATTTACCGGATCCGGAGGATCCCGTCACGATGCCGTTGTAGTTGCCATGAGGATTAGCAAAAGGATCAATGTGCGTGATCTGACCTCTGCGCGAGAACAACGAAAGAATCGGTGTCGGCAGAACGTGTCCGGCTCGAGTACCGGAACCTTTCCAGTCGCCGAGCAACGGCATTGTATTGGCGGCATTGGCGCTTGTTTTCGTGGAAGAACGTTTGGCGAGTTTTACGTCATGGGCGAGCAGAGGGCCTCCCGTCATCGGCAAAGAAGCCATTAAGCCTTGAAGATGCATTAAGTGATCCTGCATGAGCTCAATCGACATCTTCTTGAATATTCCGATCGCGGTTTGAACTTCATGCGTGACGTTCTCTGTCGTCGGGAAGATCATGACTTGGTGAGAAAGCTGAACTAAACCTTCTCCGTGCTCGAAAGACTGAACAGCAGCTCGCCAGTCTCTGGCTTCCTCTTGAAGCGTCGGAATGAAGCGGGCAATTTCTGTCGCCGACATTTGTTCTGCTCGGGCGCTTTTAAGCTGAGCGTAGCTTTTGCCTTTCTCATAAGAAGTTTTAGAGAGATACGTCGTAATGAGGAAGGGACTTGAGAAGCCTAAAGAACCTTCCACATCTCCTGCAGCGTGGGCCATCTTGTCCAATGAGAAACTCTGCGGATAACCGTGCGGTGAAAGACTCACCGCTTTGACGGTTAAAGGATGGTTTGCGGAACGGAAGACAATGCCGTCTTCTTCCACAGAAATGGTGGTTTCGTGTGAGACCATTTGGGTACGAGGTTCACGAGCGGTGTCCACTTCCGAAAACGACCAAGCGCCGTTCACAAAAAGCTGAGGATTAAGAATGAGGGATAGGGTGTGAACCAAAATCCGCTCATCCCAAACAAAGGGCGCGAAATGCCATTGGTTCAAGGTCGAAACCATGACCTTGCGAACCAAAAGTGCATTGTCTCTGGCCTCGGAAGCAAAAGGATCCTTAGCAGGGATGACAACCGAAATCCAGCAGCGAAGATTGCGGCCGAGGATGGGCAGCCCCGGATGGGGCGCATGAGTCGCAGAGCGAGAGAGAAACTTTGCCTTGGCTTGTGTCATGGCGGACAGCAAGTCCTTTTGCTCGGCGCGTGCCGGCGTGTCTTCCGGTGTCGGACGAAGGGTTTGGCTTCGGACAAGTTCGACAAGAGGTTCGATAAACGGAGATCCGAAAAGACTCACCTGAACCCCGGTTCCGTCCGGAAGGATTGATCCGATCATGTGCTCAAGGCTTTTTGCCATATTTAAGGACGTTCCCGTTTGGGGTGTCACTTCAATGACAAAACCCAATCCTTCAAACGATCCGTCGGGTGCGGCAATGACACAGAGCTTGTCGCTTTCTTCAAACTGGGCGTAGGGCAGTTCGTCGGCGAAGCGGTCAATGCGTAAAGGCGCTTTGCGGCGTGTCGGAGTAGCACCTGGGTGCGCCTTAAAGTTCGGTTTTAAGTCTTGAAAGGCAAACAGAGAGGCCGCAGAAGACAGGAAGTTTTTGAGCTTCATGGGAAAGAAAAGGACGATTAAAAGAAGGAGGATTTAGGGTTTGCCGGTAAAGCCGAAAGCGGGAAGCTGTTTAAGCTTTTCTCGTTTAGCTTCATTGGGATCCTGAGGCTGGTCGGAAGACAACGGATAAACGGGTTTAGACAAGCGGGAAGATGAGACAAGTTCATTGACACTGTCGGTTGTCCAGCCGCCGTTCTCTAAACGGACATAGAGATACCGCTGGTCATGCAGGTCGCCCAACTTATCGTGAAAGGGTGCGAGCCAAACGCGAAGCACGGTTTCCGGTTTGCGCCAAGGACGCGCAGGAACAATCGTGACAAAGTCGGAAGTGCGTTCAACGGCAGAAGTTTCAACTTGCTCGGCGGAAACTGATTCAGATTCAGTCTTTACAGTCTGTTTGCCCGAAGTTTGATTCGACTCAAAAAACGGCTGAACAAAGTCTTCTTCAGAAGCCGCTAAGACAACCGGAGTGGTCGGATTGTTTTCTTCATAGACTTGAGAGATGTTTCTGCAGGAAGGACCGCCGGAAAGATCGGCACAGGCAAAATCTGTATTCGCATTAGAAAACCCCGTCAAGGATCCGCATCCGGAAAGCATCAAGGTTGCAGAAACCGAAGAGACGATTAAGGAGAGACGCTTCATTTAATTTCCCTGCAAAGGAGCGTTGATAAACGCCTCAAGTTTGTCGAGCGGAAGGGCGCCGGCCGTACGGTCTCCGGCTTCATTGATCAGCGTTGGCGTGCCGCTGATGCCGTGCTGCTTTGCCAAAGCTAGAACGTCATTCACCGGAGACGGACAAACCGGATTGTTGGCAATGGCTTTCAGCATCGGTTCGCCTTTTAAGGCAGAGGCAAGCGCTTTAGAAGGATCTTTAGCGCACCAGACCGCATCAGACTTTACGCGAGCTTCCGGATGGATGGACTCCAGCGGAAAGAGGAACGTATAGACCGTCACGTCTTTGAGGGATTCAAGTGTGGTTCCGAGTTTGCGAGAGAACGGACAGTCCACATCGGTAAAGACAGCAAGCTTTCTTTTACCGTTGCCGTAAACAGTCTTTACCGCTTTATCCAGCGGTAAAGAATCAAAAGCGATTCTTCTCAGATCTTTAAGACGTTTATCGGTTAAGTCTTCTCCTCGATCCATATCTAAGAGACGACCGGAAAACACAAACCTTGCAGTTTTATCAAAGTAGATGACTTCTTTGCCGACGGTCGCTTCGAAAATTCCTGCCAGCGGAGTCAGACGATACGCAAGAACTTTAGTCTTGGGATAACGAGTCTTGAAATTATCCGCTGCGATCTTCAATTCATCGGCTTGTCCGGCGATTAAAGGAACAGATGGCGCATTAGATTCTTTAGAGGCCGGAGTTTCAGAGGCGACTGCCTTCTGCGGTGCCGAAGTTTTAACGGCAGAAACTTTCTGAGCCCTAAAGTCAGGATTGACGCACGCACCGGAAGCAAAACTCGAAATCGGTGTGGCCAGACCCACAGAGACAAGGACAGTTAAAAGGGAGGAAGGTTTAAACATGGCAGTAAATTAAGGTTTAGTGTTTCGTTCAATCGATATGCCGTTTGAGATCACAATCTCGACATTGCGTCCGGAATCCACTTCAAGGACCGGGAACATGTCGCTTGCGAGCTTTAAGTAGTAATCGGTGATTCGATCCATGGCGTGTGTGGCGCCTTCTCCGAATCCCGCTTTCCAAGGGTTGGTGACCGTAGTAGAAACCGTCCCGGTAATAGAAGTCGTTTGGTTTTCAGACGCAAGCGATACCGCTTTGCCGAGACCGGCCAAAGTTCCTGTAAACAGAGCATTAGCGATGGCTTGTCCGCTCTTGGTGACTAAGCGGGCACGAAGACCGGTTTTGCCGTCTTCTCCGGAAACATAACCTTGGATCTTCTTATCTACGGCTCCGCCGCTTTCATCAATACAAGACAATCGGTCAAGACGAATCAGCACGCGTTCGCTCGCTAACTCACCGGTGGCATTGGCAGTCACAAAGCAGCGCTTAATGCCGGAGCGGTAAAGATTAGGCATGACGGCGGAATCGGTGAGCTCTAAGAGCACAGGAACCGGATTACCAGAGCCTTGTCCTCTGGTCGGCGCAGTGGCGCCGTTTAAGAGGCGAGCTTTAGCAAACGTGCCGCTCGGCAGATAAGACAAGGTTTCAGGTTTTGCCTTAGTCAGGAGTGATCCGAGAACATTAGAAGGATTAGGAGCAGAGCCGAAATTGTTGATCACCAGACGCGGCGCCGGAGAAGAAGCCGGGGCATCGGGTTGCTGGCGAGAATATCTGCCTTGAGACTGATTGCCGCTTGTAAAGCCTGTCTTCTTGCTGATCGGCTGCTTTCCGAGAATCTCGGAAGGCGGCCAGCCGTCTTCCGACGGATCGGCCTCGGTAGGACGATTAGCCTTAGGAGCATTCTTTTCTAAGAGCGCAATACGATCTTCCAAGCGTTTCTTATCGCTTTGAAGTTTGGCTTCTCTCTGCTTTGCTTCTTTGGACTCTCTTTCTAAGTTCAGTAAGCGATCGTTATAGATCGCCTGATGCTGTTCATAGTCCGCTTTAGAGGGAACCATTGAGATTTGAGTGGTACTCGTCGTCTGCGGAACAGAAGCCGGCTTCTTATCATCAGAGTAGTAAGAAGAAAGCATTGCTCCGATAAAAAGTGCGCCCAAGATAATTAGCATCCACGTGATTTGTTTCTTTCTTCGCTCACTTTCGAAATAACTCTTGACGCTCATCTTGCAGACCTCACTAACCAAAGATCTGCAGATGCACCGGGCGCAAGATCAGAAGCTTCCGTAGCAACGGCCAAGACACCGTTTCTCCAAAACTCCGGTTCACGAACCGTCTGTTTGTGTTTTGTACGATTCAGGATGCGATAGCGTTCAAGTCTCAGCCCTAAAGCATTCCAAGCTCTGACAGGCTGAGCATGGAGATAGACGCCGGCAAGCGTGCCTCCGAGCGCTTCGCCCTCGGAGTCCCGTAACTGTGGGATGAGCTTTAAGGCGGTCTGAATTCGCTCTTCATAAGGAAGACCGGAAAGTTCCGACGACACCGTCGGACCATTAAAAGAAGAGAAGATTCCGGATTCTTTGAGCGTGACCGTTTGGGCCGTTAGACGCTCTTTGGGAGAGAGCGTAATGCTGTGGGTCTGACCGGATTCGGTCACCACAAACATTCCGGTGGTTTCTTTGGTCAGCGGGACGACGTAGAGTGAACCTGTTGTCGGATCTTTATCGGCTTGGATCAGATTGTTGTCGTATACCGCTCGGACAATCTTGCTGTTTAACACGACAACACGATTGGGCTGTTTGTAGGCAACAGCGGCATGCACAGAAGACTGAGCATCGGACGTGGTCGATTCTTTCGGCATCTCTTTAGCATTAAGAGAAGGGCTAAACAAAACCACAGACTGGCAAAGAAATACGCTGAGAATGAGAAGACGATTAGGAAGGATCATTAGATTTCTCCGGTGGGCTTCATCGGTTCAAACGGACGCTTGCAGTCGGCTTCCTGCAAGGTTTCTAACCAAAGGCGGGAGTTTCTGTAGGTGAACTTCACGATCCAGCATTTCTTCTGCATGGAAGTGAGTTTGTCTCCGATGAACTGGCGAACGTTGCCGCGAACAGAAACCTGCATGGTGGAGGCTCTTGTCTCCACCGCTTCAGGCAGCATATGAACCGAAGCGTTGGCGCTTTTCATGCGGCGTCCTTGAGCGGTTAAGAAGACTTCTGTGGCACCGCGTTGCTCAGGTGAGACGTACTGAAGCAGCTTTCTTTGGTTGTGCTCAAAGGTCTCTGGAGAATTATTAAGAGCAAGCTGCAGCGCAAAAAGTCCCATCTGCTCTAAGTACTCCGGAGAGACGCCGTCGGCATCCAGCCAGAAAGACTTCGTGATTTCTGCCGGCAGCACAACTACACGGTCTTTTTTATCAAGGACGATTAAGCCGATGGCGAGAATGACATTGACAATGAGAGAGGCGGCAAAGGCGTAAATAAAGAATGAGCGAAGCGCAAGACGAGCAGAAATCTCAGCTGTATATTCTTTAACGTTCATATTCGGTTATCCGACAAAAAAGCGGCGGCTCGAGGGCGGAGTGCGCTTAAAGGTTCTAAAAGGAAACTGCCAATACAGGTAATGAAGTCCGTATCCGGGATGACGCTTCTGTTTGAGTCGGCTGTAAGCCCAGATCGCTGCATAGGAAGCAATCGCACCCATCAGAAGAGAATTAACGATGATGCCGAAGGCAAGCCCGGCAATGCCGGAGGCTACCAAGTCAAAGTCCCACAACAGAAACTTTGCAGGCGCATCCAAGCGGCGAGGGACGTATTCGTGAGGATTAAAGGATTCCATGATTGATTCCTGGAAGAATCGGAAGCCCGAAAGAGCTTCGGGCAACCGAACTCAAAAGAGTTAGATCAGGGCCGTGAAGATCTGTTCAATGATCTGCGGGCCGATGAACAAAGCCATGGAAGCGGCAACGCAGCCCACGGCACCCATGATGGATCCGCGGATGACGCCGACACCTAAACCGACAAGCAGGAACATTAGGGCGATGGATTTACCGAGCGTGCCGGTACTCCAGGCCTTTAACATGGCGTAGAGATCCGCAAAGTGTTCCTGGCCTCCAGTGGAAGTTCCGGCCCAAGCAGCGTCCGGACAGACGGCGCTCAGGACAAAAACAGAGACGGACAGAAGAGCAGGAACAAAAGCAAAAGTTCTGTTTGCGGCGATAGATAAAGTCATTAAAAACTCCTAAAAGTTAAGTAAAAGAGAAGACAAAGGCCGATTAAGGACAAAAAATCCCTCCGCAGCCGCGGCCTTTGTCAAAAAGCGACGCGGAAGGCGTTACAAAAAACTGTTTAAAAAGAGAGAATTAAGAGGTGACGTCTCTGAGCTTTTGGCGTTTAGCGTCAGACATTCCTATGTAGGCTCGATAGACTTTCCAGGCATACTTTTGTCGGGCATCAATACAGTCCTGACCTTTAAGTCGAGTACAGGCGGCGTTGTAGGCGCCGACGGCATCCCAAGGATGCGCGGCGCGCGTAAAGTTGTCCGCCAAGATCTCTGCACCGACTTGAACATTAAAACAGGCATCGTTCAGCAACTCTGACTTAGACGTCTTAAAGCGCTTCAGCCAGCCGGAGTTGATCTGCATTAGTCCGTAGTCTTCGCTCGAAGCATTACGACCGACGGCAGACGGATTGCCGGAAGATTCCACAAACGCAATGGCGCGAAGCAAATCTGCATCCAGTCCTTTCTCTCTGGCAATTCGGTCAAAGCAGTCTTCCGCTGCAGATACAGAAGTTCCGACAAGCGAAAGAAGCATTAAAAGGAGAAGACGTTTCATAAGTTATCCGAATCGATGGAAGTTAGAGACGATTAAATGGATGGACATCAGGAAAGCCACGTAAAAGAGCGCAGCAATCCAAGTTGGAATAAACCAAGGCATCAGCATCACGGCAAACGCGCAGATCAGAAGCACGGTCGGAGAGGACAAAGCGGCTTGATAAAGCGTCGGGTGGTGCACCGCAAAACTTTCATACTTCAGGCGTCTCACAACCCAGGCATCAATGACCACGGCAATGAGGATCGGAGATAAAAATGCAAACCAGCCGATCGCTAAGATGGCTCGAACACAGGACATCTCCAGCATGGCTCGCATCGAGACGAAGTAGGGCGATGACCAGAGTCGCGTAAAGAATTCTTTTGTGGGTGCGTCCTTATGACCGTCAACCTCCTCGGAAGGAAGGTACGAGCCTCCGAGCAGAGCATTAAAGGTTCCGGTAACTTTGGCGCGGACGCCGTCTACGACGGGCGTCAGAGACTCAAACAAGGAGCCGACCTTTTGGCTTGTGTCTTTGAGATGGAGTTCAGACAAGTTTTCAAAAGATGAGGCGTCATTCAAACCCGGCCACCAGATGACGGAACTCAAGACAAGGATCATTAAGAGGATTAAGAGTCGGGAGAGCATCTTAGTTTTCCTCGTCGTCAATGATCACGGGCACACGGCCTTTCATCAGATGTCCGCCGCCCAAAGAAGCAAAGAACTGAGCGTTCGGGAGCTTGCCGAGATATTCCGACGGAATGATCTCTTCGCGCACTGCCGTGCGCTTGTGCGAAGCACCGCCTTTAAAAGAGGGCATGCCGATATGCGTATCCGCATGGGTCGACAAAGTGGTGTCGACGTTATGGATATACGTCTTTCCGAAAGTCTCAGTCACGAAGTCTTGAGTTTCTCGATCTTTACAGCGAAGCGCGATCAAGTTGTTGCAGTTGCCGAGCACCATGCGGGCCGCATGAACCGAGCCCAAGCGGTGCGCTAAGTCGGGCACGGTTTGAATCGCAATCGTCGTGTAAACGCCGCCTTCGGCGCCTTTGTTGAGCAGTTCAATTAAAGGCTGATTGATCACGTTAGAGGCTTCGTCAACATAGAGCGAAATACGAACGTCATTCAATCCAAGGTTGTATCGCTTACCGGCATAAGCCGTTAAGTCGGATAAGAGCATGGAACCGACAGCAGAAGCAATCATGTTGTCCGACAAGGAGTCGAGATTGACGTAAAGGACGCCTTTACATTTAACGAGAGATTCCATATCCCAGATGGGACGTTTATCGGAAGCGTCAGACGGATCAGGAGAGAGGGATTCTTCCAGAGGGCCGCTTGTGAGCATTGCGAAGATCGGCATGAGTGTTGCAGTAATTTTGGAATAGTGCTCTTTAGAGTGGTGGAAGATCTTTAAGCATTCGCCGACGACCATCGTATGAAGATACGAAGGAAGTACGTTCTCATACCAAGACACCAGAACATTAAGTTCGTGGATGGCATCTGTGCAGTTTTCTCGCCTTGCGGGCAGGAAGGCTTCCGCTTGTTCTCGCCAATCGGATTGAGCATGCTTTTTAACCGCTTGGAGGATTAAGGCTCGAAGAAGATCTTCAATGCCTTTGTTGATATTCTGAGACAAGGTCTTCAAAGAAGGCTTTTCTCCGAGTTCAATCATGGCGTCTGCAAAGGTCTTGATACAAGACCAAGCGAACTGCTTGAAGACGTTGTCTTCTCCGGGAACCACCGACATCACACGAGTAGCGATCTGGGCACCGGTACTGAATACAGCCGTCACATCAAAACGTATGCCATCTTTCTTTGAGCGGTTTCCCGGATGAAAACGTAGCGGTTTGCCTCGGCCTGCTTTCTCGCAGGCTCGGCAGAATGCCTTGTACATGCGGTCAGATCCTTTAGGATCAATGAAGATCACAGCATCGCCTCTCAGAATGGCCTGCGTCATGATGAAGTTCAGCATCACGCCTTTACCGGCCTGAGTCGTTCCGACAATGAGCAGGCCGCCCTCAAAGTTTTTGAGGGCTCGGCGCAGCGTCATCTCGGAAGCGTCGAGCCCGTGAAGATACGGCATGCCGATTTCTTCAGGCAGCTGAGTCTTGTCGTGACGATTAAAGAGACGATGCATAAAAGACGGGAGCATTAAGGTTGAGATATTGAGGCGAGATAAGTTATGGAGCTTCTGCGTGTGTTCCGGCAGCCATGTAAATCCGTATCCGATACAGACGGATTTGTCGTCAAAGTCTTCTAACGCTCTGGAAAACTTCATGAGCTCCATGCGTCTGCCTGAAAGCAGACTTCTGGCTCGCAGAATATGCAGGCCGTTGGACAAGCGGTAGCCGCCCATGCCCAGTGTTAAAGACAGCAAAGCAATACTGAGATTTAAGGGAAGGATATTTTGAAAACCCAGAAATGCCAGATAGACGGACGATGCAAACCACGGAAACACTGCAGCCAACTCATGGGATCGTCTGTACGGATGGCTTCGGCGCCTCCGGATAGCAGTATCTTCTCGGATGGTGAACATTAGGAAAAGGATTAAAAGTATGGTTAAAGACTTCGAGCGGAATGTATTTGTCTCGCTTGGAGCGGTAATAGACTTCGTGGTTGAGATCGAGACAAGGTTTAAGCGGACGGACTTTAGAAAACTTTTCTCCGCGGCTTAACGCCTTGTTCCGATAACGTCTCAGACACTGGTTGAAGTATTCGGCCTTTAAGGGAAGAAGCTTTCGGGCCTTTTCTCTCCACTCGTACCATTTCTGATAAGTAATGATTTCGTGGGCGGTGTAAGTCTGACTCATCTTCTTTAAGACCTCGCGCTCTCTTGAGCGCATGTCTGATTTACTGAGCTTTAAGACGATCTTTCTGGTGTACTTGTAAGGCTCACGAGTCTGCATACGCTTAAGGCGCTCTTTTTTGGCTTTTGTGGCCATGAGCTCCATGTATTCATCCACGTAGAAATGTCGATGGCAGAGCTGGATCTTTCTGTTTTCCTTCTGTGCGGAGGTCACTGATCTGGAAGATTTGATCCTCTTCGACTTATACTCCTTAGCCATTTCCTCCCAAGTCGGCTTTTCCTTAGGCTTTAGGGTGTATTCGTATTCCGGTCTGAGGTAACGATTAGGGAGATACCAGATTTTCCTGCCGTAGGGATCTTTACGATTTTGGGGATGTTTATGATCGCGGGAGATAACTTTCAACTTGTCAATCGTGAGGATGACATCCGGATTGTCCATGAAGAGGGCTCTCATGGCTGCGCGGGAAAGCATCATTTTGTCCCAGTCCGGCAACTCGTCGAATTTCTTCCTGGTTTTCGTACGGCTCAAGATGACCTTGTCTCGCGAAGGTAAATGAAGTGTGGTCATAGTAAAAAGCTTCAATAGGTATTCGTAAGGTACAAAACTCCCCTGATCGAGCGTAAAAGCGGTCGATTTGGAATGCTTTGAGAATTAAGGGAAGGACGGTTAAGCGGTTAAAGCTGCTTGTATTGCCTTAGCCGAAGACTTACCTGAAGAAGGCGTCCTTGCAAGAGCTTTAGGTACCGGTTTAACTTCCCCTTTAGTTTGAGTCGTGGCTTTAGCTGTTTTTGCTGCCGGTTTGACTGAGGCTTTTGGTTGAGCAGCTGATTTAGCCGTCTTTGCAGTATTGTTGGCCTTGATGGTCTGGACAACAGAAACTTCTTTTTGTTTCGCGGCATCGTTTGATGCCTGAGCATTAGCAGACTGAAGGGCTTTTGGCTTACGACCCCGCTTTGCCTTCGGCGGATTCTGGTCAGAAGGTGCTGCGTTTGATTTCGACTGACCGGACGCTGCTGTATTTGCTTTAGGTTTTGCAGCAGAGGCAGGTTTTACTTCGCTTGAGGCCTTTTGGCTTGCGGCTTGTTTGGTATGAGTAGCGGCGACAGCGTTCTCAGGAGCATTAGCGGTTTGGGTATCCGCTTTCTTTTTACGGCCGCGTTTAGCTTTAGGCTTTTCTGCATCGGAAGCAGAAGACGTTTCGGATGCGGCGTCGACTGACGGATTCTTAGCATCGGAGGGTTTGTCAGACTTGCTTTGAGCATTAGAGGAGGATGGCTTGGTTTGCTGAGCTACGAATTGAGCCCAGGTATTAACTGTTGCATTTTCTTTGGAATTCGCCTTGCCATCTTGAGAAGTCTTCTTATCCGACAAGCTGTCGGATTTATCCTTATTATTCAAAGAAGCCAGTCTCTTGATTTCAGCATCCATTTCCATGTCGGCAAGTTTTTCCGGATGGATAGAAGATTTTTCTTCAGACTGATTAAGTCGTTGGACTAACTGCTGCTGAAGCTCGGGATTGGCGACTTCTCTGCTTATCTTCGTAGATTCTTCTGTCGATGTTTGATCAACTTTCTCGGCGGGAACGGGAACTTGGTTTTCAGAAGCTGCAGTTTTGTTTTCTTCGGAAGACTTTTCTGCAAAAGGCTCAAGGGCTGCAGTTTCGGCTTGTGTGTCTTGGACAGTTGGAGTTTGTACTTCGGTAACGGAAGCTTCAGGGGCCGGATTGACGATTGCAGAAGAGTTTTCTTCATTGGCAACGGCCTTCTTAGACTCACAAGTAATCTGTTTAACTTCAGGTTTCTTTGGAGCATTAGAAGGAGAGGGTTCTTCAGAATCGATTTTTACCAGTCGATATCCGCGTTTGGCCAGCCAACTGTGGACAGAAAAGCATTCCCCAACACCTCTGAAGAATCTGCTCGTGTCTTGACAAAGAGCATTAAAGACGAGTTTGCACGAGGCTTTAATGGCGTGCGAGGTTTGGATCGTCGGAACAGAAGGTTCTTTGGACTTTTGGACGACGATTAAGTTTGTGTTAGACATTTCTTTTGCAGGTTCTTCAGTTTTATGGATTTCAGCAGGCGCTTCTTCAGAAGCGGCTTTGTCAGCAGCTTCCTTGGACTTCGCCTTTTTGTTTTTGGCTTGTTTCTTCTTTACGTTGAATTCGCAATCAAATTTTTCTTTCGCTTCTTCGAATGCTCTCAAAGCATGTTCTAAATCGGCTTTACGCTGAGCGAGAATTGCCGGAGGGACTTTTGCTTCTTCGGCTTCTTTAAGTGCTCGTTCTTTTTCTTTCCAGCGCTTCCGGGCCCTTTCCATCATTTGTGCGAAAAATTCCCTTCTTTCCCTATCCTCATCTGTTTTTGGTGCTAGTACCTCTTCAAAGTAGGGTTTCAAACGTTCCATCATCAGTTTCTTGTCTTCCCATTGCCATTTGGCAACCGGCCTGTAAAGACCGAGCTCTTTCAGTTTCTTATCATTAGCATTGACGGAATGTTTAGCTTGGAGAGATTGGACGGTTCTCCCGAAATAGCTGTCATTCGCTACATAAAGAAGGAAATTATTAAAGCGGAGACCCTGTACGGGAGTTGAGACGACTTCTTTTCCGCATTTCTTGTAAATTTCAATGCGGTTTGTGACTTCTTCAAAAGTTGCGCCTTCTTTCAAGTCAAAGATTCCGCACTGACAGCACATTCTGAGAACCTCTTTCTCTCGCCATGTCTGGCGAGGAAAGAGTTCTTGAAGCTTGGCCGTTAAGAGAGGAAAGAAATATTCGATTACGGCATAGATTTCTCCGTCCTTGCACGTGATCGCACGTGCAAGGATTTGAAGAGGTTCTTTATTCCCTATCGCATCGGACTTCCTAAGCGCTGCTTCCGGAGAAAGTTCGTTTGCGAGCAGGGCGCAAATTGCCCAGCTCAGGATTGAAGGAATATAGTGAGGCGGCTCTTCTCCTTGTCTGACAAATTCAATCGTCATCTGCTCTCTGAGGATGGATTCTGCTTGAGAAATTAAGATGAGGATGAATTCATCCTTCACAATACTTCCGACGTCTCCGCGGATAAATTTAGATAACAGCGCAAGGTATCCTCGCTTAAAGCTCTTTGCAAAGCGCTTTTGGAGAGATTCCGGAAGATATTTAAGGACGAGACGATTGATGTTGCCGGCTGCAGCCTCAGGATCCGGATCGACATTGTGGTACAGCTTAAGTTCCTGCCCCTCGTGTTCCTTGAACCAATCTTCATAAGGCACTTCAAACCGAAACTCATCTCCGTTCTCTGCAGCCACACAGAACGTCATGGCCGTAATGCGTAAGTTGAGGAAGAAACAGATGGTCAGAACCAAGAGTTTTAAAAGCTGAGTCTCAAACTCTTTCTGTGCCAGCGGCATCGTGAAGAACTGGATGCGCTGACGCAGAAGATTAAGCGCAATGCAGCTTAACTTTAAAGAGAAATCAATGTAGCTTCCTGGCCAAAAGTAACCTGAACCGGAGCTCAAAGGAAAATTACCGACGATCTTTACTAATACATCAAAAAGCTCGGTTTGTATTCCCAGCAGATGGTCGTCTCCGACCGCTTGTCTCAGCTCATTGATCAATGGCTGAACCTTATGGCGGTCAGATTGGTTAAAAGGCCTCAGGCAATCGGCGAGGGGCATGGAAGGTTTAGCCATTGTTATGTTGATAATGAAGGAAGGACTTAAGGAAAGAATTGCAGCACTGGTTTAACTGACGGAGACTTTTACGAGCATCTTTCTGAAAACCTTTAGGAGTATTAAAAGGAGCGAGATTCTTTGGACAGCCTTTGGATACCCAGCCTTGATAATCAAAGGGTCCGTGGCCAACCAAGGAAGCTGTAGAAAAGTGAACAAGCGGCCCAGGAGCGGCGGTGACCGACGTTTGACCGTCTTTGTGCATCAAAACCGGCCAGAGCTTGGAAGTCTTGATGTTGCGGAAGTCTGTTTGAAGATTAAAGAAAGGCAGATGCTGGAGTGAGTAAAGGACAAACAAAGCACTTACCTTATTCTTCAAACCAAAACGACGTTTAACCACAAAGGACATCAAGCTGACAACGTCGACAAAAGCGTAAATAAAGTCTTTGTTGGAGATGCCGACAGGAATATCCATTCCATAACCGCTCGCTCTTCCTTTACTGATTCCGCGGTTTTTGTTCAAAACCGCGGAAGAAGGATTAGAGAGACTGACTCCGGACTCAGCAGCATACTGTTTAGCAAAGTCGTCTAAAGCTCCGTTCATGTAGCTATCAATTTTCTCTTTATGTTCACCGGCAGAGTCGTAGAGTTCTGGAATGAGCTCAAGGGCGACCATCGGGAACTCTTCCTTGTGAACGTGAGGTGCAAGTTCACAGAGGAACTGATTCAAATGAGGATTAAGAAGAATCGGATCTTTCAAAACAGACAAAGTTCTCCAGATACGGCGAGACTGCATTTCTTCAGCTTCTTCCGGAGAGACATCCTTCTCTTGCAGGATGAATTCAAAACGATTCACATAGCTCAAGAGCGAATGGGAAGAGAGCAAGAAAGATAGGGCTGTGAAATAACGATGATCCCTTCTGATCTTTAAGTAGAAGAAGATGAAAGCCCAAGCGATAACGGTCTCCATGAACTGCCTGCGTGAAGCGATCTTGGAAGGCGGCATAAAACGATCTTCTAATTCGGCATAGAACTTTTGGTCACCCTGTGCATAAGCATTAAGAAGACGGATGCAATCTGCAATCGATGGAAAGACTTTCTTGGATTCCACCGGCGTTCTCCCCAAAGGAACGACTTTGACGATGGGATAGGGAAGGTAGGCGGAAATGGTCTCATCAAAATCACTGTCAGAAAAAGCAACGGCAGGAACATTAAAGAGAGGAAAGCGTTTTACGTATTCCAACGCAGCTGCGTTGATTGTGGGGATATCAGGCTTCAACCCCGTTTCAAGACAGTTCTTGTTAAAAATTTGACATACTAATTTCTTCATATTGCATCTCCCGCATAGGGTTAAGAAAATATCGTTACAACGTATTAATGATCACCCTATAAAAGATGCCAGGGGATAGTTATGACTAGCTTTAGGTAGAAAGTTTTGTTAAGGGACTAAGAACTTCATTAATTCATATAAAGATGAAAAAAACGCCCTCAGTAATGTTTTAATTCTGTTGTTTGATTGTTTCAAACAATGCTCAAAACAATCATGAAAGGGTTACAACTAATTAGCCATGGGCTAATATGTTCTAAGTTGCATTACCAATTTGGTAATAAAAGTAATACTACAAGTGAAGAAAGTTGCACTAATAGTGCATATTGGTTTATTAGTATTTCACTAATTTCCACTTTATTTCTATTAGTTTCACTAACTTTACAGCAGCGTGTTACCATCAATACACAAAGGTTGATTAAACCATTTCAAAAGACACTTAACAAAAATTTCTAACCCGGATGCTTAGTAATTGAATAAAGATTCGGCCTTTAGCCGGCCCTCGCGGGGCCGGCCGACCCGGAACATTAAGAGAGAATGCTCAAGGAGCAAGAACCCTCGGACGTCTGAAACCTTTCCAAAGTCTGAATTTGAAGCGAAGGCTCGGCCTCACGGCTTCGGCCAATCGATTCTCATCGACGGGCAAGACCTCGAACCGAGATGAAATCTCTTTCATCGTCTTTCCTGCAGTTTGGTACCCGATACCCTGATACAGAAAAGGTTTAGAAATTCGCCTTAAACAAATCCAATCCAAAAGAACCGCCTCAGAAAGATGCTTGTCGCCAAACCGTGCAGTCGATCATTAAAGGTGAGGGAGGAGATTCAGATGGACAATACACATCCTCTTAACCACGTTCCCCTTAACTGACTTTCTGCCGCGCCGGGTTTAAGGCCCGGAAGCATCCGTCTTCGGTCTCTCTAAATTTTCCTCTGCGCTTCTTGTCTCCTTACCAGGAAGCAATCAGCGCAATTTCGACACAAGGTCGATTTTTTCCTCAGCACGGCAAACGCCGCCTCGAAGTGTTGATCTCGGGAAGCAAGATCCGAAATCAAAATTGCTCGTTAAAACTTCTTCCGCGAGGAGAAGTTCACCAGCTTTCCTCCGTCCGGAGCAGGACGTTCAATACGGTGAGGTCAGCTGTTAAGCAGTTCTTAAGAGGAGCAAGCTCTTCTCAAGCTCTTCTCAAGCACTTCGAAGAATCTTTGTGGAACCTCAAAGATGCTTCGGAATTGATCGGATGAGAGCCTGAAAAGTTCATCCTCTTTTCAGACAATTTTCCGATCCGTCTGATCAGGTCTTTTAAGTGACCTTTTACAAACGGCCGTGAATTCAAATTTAAAAGTTTTAGCTTTTGAATTTCGCTCCGGTCGCAACCAGTTTAACTCTCGGACTTGTTTTCTGAGCTTTCGCCCAATTACCGTTTCTTTCTGTTAACCATAACAAAGAAAGAAACTGAACAAGAAACTAACTACGGTTCTTCTGTTGAATTAACGAGGTTTCTTCCGCTCTCTTTTGAAGAACTTCAGAAGCGTTCCTTGTTGAGGTGTAACTCTACAGAGGTTGGTTTTAGTGGTCTATGTGACCCTTTGAGGTATTGGGAGGGATTTTTGAGGATTCTTTGATTCTTTGAGTGATTAAACTCTTTGAGGTTCAGGGCGAGTTAAGGGAAGAAGATGTAATTGTAGTTTACGCTTCAACTTTACAGCCCGATACATTTCTTTAACCGACTCTAAAATTTCCGTCAACGAATTTCAGCTTTTTGTCGTTTTTTCTCTGAGTTTCGTCAACCTTTATCTTTCGAGCACCGTTAAATCTCAAACCCACACCGTTTCATTTCAAATTGTCCTCAATTCTTCTCAAAGTTAAAAGGCTCTGTTTCTAAGAATCCCGTTGTTCCTTCTTAAAGTTTCGTGGGTGAAATTTCTTTTTTTTTGATGTCAACTGACAGTTTTTAAAGGAAATTTTATGAAATACAAAACTGAAACAGTCCTTGAGGCAATACGCCTCAAGGAAGCAGGGGTTACGACTTCTGCCATCCCGAAGAAGCTTCTTGCTCCCACGTCTACGATTAATGGGTGGCTCAAGAAAGCCAAGCAGAACAATCTCACTGCGGAAAATTTACGAACATTATCTGAGCAAGACATCGAAGAAATACTCCGGCCGCGCAGCTGGTCTCGTCAAAACGGCGTCTTGCCCGATTACGAGGATCTTCTTGTAAAGGCCTCGGTTCCGAAAATGACGGTACAGAACGTCTACTCGCAATATCTGGCTTCTGTTCCTGAAGGCTGTGATCCTGTTAGCAAAGCGACTTTTGTTCGAGAGTTAAAACGAACGAAAGAGCTAGCCTCCAAGGAACTTCAAGCTGTCTGGTTACTGAACAGTTTTACTCCGGGCCACATGTGCATGATCGATTACAGCGGGGATGGAGTGTGCTGGAGAAACAAAAACGACGGTTCGGTTAAAACAGCACAGATCTTCGTCGGAGTGCTTTGCTACAGCGGATTGATCTTCTGCATTGCCACAAACGGACAAACCAGAGAAGACCGGTTGACAGGAATTACCAAGATGTTCCATTACTTCGATGGGGTCACGGACGAAACCTGGCTTGATAACTCTACTCCTCTGGTAAAAAACACAGACAAGTATGATCCTGACCTTGCGCCGGAATTTAGTAACTTCTGCGATTACTACAACACCCTCGGATACGCAGTTGAACCGGGCTAAAGCCGACATAAGGCCCTGGTCGAAAACGCCGTTAAGCAGTTCCAGGACAGAATTCTGAATCATCTTAACAAGCGCAGCTTCTTCAGCATTGAGGAAATAAACAGCGCAATCGAGCCGTTGCTCGTCCAGCTTAATAACTCAGAGTTGACTGAGCGGCCCGGAAGTAGTCGACTCAGTCGATACAAAGAGGAAGAAAAAAACTGCTGCGACCGCTTCCGCTGATTGAGTATTCAGCGCACAGTAAGGTAATGAGCAGAAAGGTACGCCCCAACAACCAGATCCGATTAGGCAACGTTCGATATGATATGTTGGAAAGGAGCTGCTGGTAAAGGTAGACACCCAAATAAAAGAGATCTCCTTCATTGATCCTTCCGACGGAGAAATCCTTACTACGACAAAGATCCGAAATCCAAGCAACGGGCCCGAGCCTAAAAGGAAGGATTTAATACCTCAGGACTTGAAGTATCTCGTTGAAAACAAAGAGGAATTGCTGGATCGAATTAGAGTTCAGTTAGGAGACAAGGCATGGGAAGTTGCAAAACGGTTCGCTAAACCGAATAACAGCATGGCGGTTAGGCACCTAAAAGGGTTCTTATCACTGAGCAAAAAATACGAGAAAGACTTCATGGATAAGGTTTACGAGGATCTCTTGAAGAAAACAATAATCAGCTTCAAGGGGTACCGCGACGCTCTGCAGAAAGTGGAACAAACCGAAGGGGTTAGATATAAAAAGAAACGAGTCAAACATGGGGCAACTTTAGATGTTATCGATTGCCGTTCAGTGCGAGGAGCTGAGTATTACAAAGACCGCTTCAATCAATAAAAAATAGGAGTAGTGATGACAATGAAAATTGATGCGGCAGAGGTCGCAAAAGTATTTACCGATTTGAAACTCCCGGCAGCTTTTAAAGCATACGGACAGCAGCTTGGAGATCCAGATGCAATGAAGTTGGACTTCGGAGATCGTGTTGCTCTGATACTCAGAGCAGAACTGGACAGCAGAACACAAAAAAGAATCCAGCGGCGCATTAAAGAGAGTGGAATCAGCGACAGCATGGTTGGTCTCGACAACACTATCTTTACTCCAGACAGAGGTATGGATGAAAGCTACGTGCGGGAACTGGCCAGATGCGAATGGCTCGCTGCAGAGGAACCTTCCTGGATATTGATCACAGGCAAGTCGGGAACCGGCAAAACTTGGATCATGAAGAGTCTTATTAAGGCCGCAGCGGAACGCCAATACAGGTGCCGTCATGTAAAAACTCGAGATTTAATGGAGGACATAGCAATTGCCGTCGACGAGAAGCGGTTCAGCTGATTAGCAGATCAGCTGGACCGCTATGACCTTATCGGACTTGACGACTTCAATCTTTTAAAGGCGAAAGATGAGGTAAGAGAGGCTATGTTAGAGCTGTTTGACCGACGCTGGAATAAACGAGATCTAATCATCTCCAGTCAGTACCCGTTTGATCAATGGTACGAGTATATCGGAGGAAGAGGTGATCAAAGGGATGCCATGATGGATCGCATTGCTAATGGCAGTCATAAGTTGGAACTTAAAGGACCTTCAATGCGTGAAAAACGTGAAAAGGTTATGTAGTAAAAAAAAATTGTCTCCCCGGCTTAAATCAACCGAGGCCGGAGGCCGAGGGTGATTTAAGCCGGGGAGACAAAGTCAAAAAGAAAGAAACCTGAAGCCAAAATCTAAGAACTTAAGGAACAATCACGGAAATTTGCGAAAAGCCAGCGGGAATAATGAGAAAAATCCACCGAGTTTAATAGAGTTGAAAGCATCCCGTGGAGCGTTAGTCCGGAAATAGGTTAAAGAAGCAGCTGGATTGTAAGGCCAAACGGTCTTTCGAACTATTGGGACGGTCCTAGAGACCAAATTTAAAAAATCGAAGACTGTTCTGCGAAACTGAGAATGTTGTTCCAAGATCGCAGTCCATGAAACTTCAGGGGCTTTTTGGTCAAATAAAGTTAAGCCATTTTTTTTGACATGCTAAGGTTGGAGAGGGTATGAAGTGATAAATGATCTTGGTATTATTTAGGCCAACAAAACTCCTGGAGTTCTTTGATACTCTTCCAGATGTTTGTCTGTATATCATGTTGGTTAGCCCAAATTTTTGCTATTTCTCCGTAATTTGAGAGACAAAAGTTATGTAGCTTATGTAATTCATTATCTTGAGAATCAAATTTTGTTTCTAAGAATTTTTTGGAAATTAACGCAGAACTGTCAATTTCCGGATAGGCCCAATAATCTCCAAAAAGTGTTCTCAATTCGTTGTTTTTAGGGTAAAAATGAAAATCATTGAAACTTGTGTTATTGGTCACTAAATTTTCTCCTAATGAAGAAATTATAGTTTTCCAGAAGCTTGGAAGAAAAAAATGTTTATGTACAGAAAGTATGTTTGAAGTCGTAGTGGAGTCTTGGGAATCTTTATAAATGAATGATTGTTGTGGTTTAATGAGGCGAATTGTTTCTTTTCCGAAGAATTCACCTTCTTCTAGGGTAGAAGAGGAAAGAGAAAGTATAGTATTGATATTATCGTTACAACAAAGCTTGTAAAAATTTTCATTTGTTTCGATTACTTCTAAGCCAAGGCTCTTGAGAAAATTAAATTGTTCTTTCCTGTGGTTTTCAGAAGAAAAAGGGTGGTGTTTTAATAAAATTTTATCAAAGGAAGGAAGTAGCTTTATTAAGATATCACGATAATCAGATAAGGTTTTTAGCTTTCCGTTTTCAAATAGAGATTTATCAAGCTCAGTTTGTCCAGTAAATAATATAATTTTATTATTTTCCTGGAAATTATCCCAGGTAATGTTTTGTACCTTTAAAAAATTTGCGGCTTTAAAAATAAATTCTTTTTCAATTAAAAATCCTTTAATCCTACTTAACAAAAGTTGATTATTGCTACTAAAACCCCACAAATTATCTTCGAGAAATCTTACAGGGTGAACAGATATGTCTATGTAAGGTAGATCATACTTGTCATGAATCTTTTTTAAAGTATTAGGAAGTTCATGACAGATAACTAAAGAATCTTTTACGAAATTAATATAATAATTTTCTGCTTCATGAGGAATTGAGGTTAAGTCAAAAATTTTTAACCAATCTGTAGGATCTCTTAGATCAATACCACATAACTCGTAAAATCTTTTCTGTGAAAAGCAACCATCAAATTCATACATAGTTGATATAGAAAATGGTTGGACAGGTATGGAAGATATTGGGGCTAAAATATTGTTTAAAAATAAATAATATTTTTGTGCTCTGACGCGATGAAACCATTCTAACTTTCTGGGACTTAGAGAGTTAAATTTATTCAATATACCATCATGAATCGGAAGTGGAATTGAAGAGGATTCGAGAAGTTGATGCTGTAGAGGAGTAGGTGGAGGGGGGTAAATTATTCGGAGTGGATCGGCTGTGATGATTATTTTATCGATGTTATTCATGATGATTTTCTATGAAAAAGTATTATGGGAGTGCGGGTAGCTATAAATTTAGTTGTTTTTTTATGGGTAAACTACCATCCATCTCATAACATATCAGTACTGTATGGGTTAGGATAGCAGTTTATATATTGATTTATAAAACGAATCATAAAATTAGAGTTTTAAACCAATCTTGTTTTTTAATATTCTTTTCCCTTTAATTAAGATTGGACCAAATTTAGTTTTCTTTAATTTTTGTTTAACTAACTCCCTCTCAATATTTTTAATGACATGGAACCCCTTTGCTCCCAGCGAGATAGAGGGAGCAAAATGAAAGTGACAAAATTCTCATTAAAGGT
>PPYF01670470.1_pt1 | contig 36851 bp, 40 predicted proteins | sample 1559871 | NCBI WGS metagenome assembly PPYF01 (sample SAMN08240021, study PRJNA423297) | Human gut metagenome, whole genome shotgun sequencing project.
GTTCTCCAAACTTTATGGCCAGTTGCTGTGAGATTGTAGCCCAATTGGCAAGTGGCATAGTCCACTTCTTCCGTATATTACGGTATGCAAGATAAACCAGTTTCTCAAGAGTTGTATCCGACGGGAACACGCCTTTGTTTTTTGTCACCTTACGGATCTGACGATGATACCCTTCAACAGTATTTGTTGTATATATGAGCTTACGAATAGCCTGAGTGTACTGGAAATATTCGGACAGCTTATCCCAATTCTCCTGCCAGGACCTGATAACGATAGGATACTGTTCGCCCCATTTCTCTTCCAACTTAAGAAGTTCATTTTCTGCCGATTCTTTATTTACAGCCTGATAAACGCATTTCAAATCCTTCAGGAATTCCTTTTGATTTTTGGAACCTACATATTTGATGGAATTACGAATCTGATGTACAACACAAAACTGTACGGCTGTATTGGGATAAACACTTTGGATTGCTTCAGGAAAACCTTTCAAGCCGTCTATACAGGCTATAAGAATATCTTCAACTCCACGGTTCTGAAGATCTGTCAGTACACTGAGCCAGAAGTTTGCTCCCTCATTTCTTGATACATACATTCCGAGGAGCTCCTTATGTCCTTCCCGGTCAATACCCAGCACATTATATATTGCACGTGTAACAGCACAACCACGTTCATCCGTTACCTTATAATGGATGGCATCCAGCCAGACTATAGGATAGACAGAATCAAGCATACGTGATTTCCATGCCTTTATTTCCGGAAGTACACGGTCTGTAATGGAACTGATTGTATCTGCCGATACACGATTACCAAGATTCTCTTCCATCCACTCACTAATCTCACGTGTGCTATTACCAAGAGCATACAGGCCTATTATACGGTCTGCTACGCCTTCTGCAAGAATTGTCTCACGCTTTTTAATGAATTGTGGATCAAAACTTGAATTACGGTCACGGGGAGTGGATACGGTTACCTTACCCAATGCCGTTTGGACCTGTTTTTGCATTTTCCCGTTACGGCGGTTGCCCATTTGACGTTCTTCTTCTGTAAGATGTGCATCCATCTCACCCTCCAGAGCTGCATTCAGGATACTTTCCAATAAAGGGGCAAAAGCACCGTCTTTACCTAACAAAGGCTTACCTGCTTTCAGCTGTTCAATTGCCTTGTTCTTGATACTCTCAAAATCAAATTCTTCTTTCATAAAAAAAACTGTGTTAGCAAAGTTAATATTTTATTCTTTGCTGACACAGTTTAATTTACATCCTCGGCTTTTTTCATATCCCCAAAAAACTCGACCTTTGAACAAAACTATTGTAAGTCCCCGAGAGTCTGTGCAAAAACTACTTTTGGAAGACTAGTGATCCTCTTAAGCTCACACTTTTCCTTTATATCAATTCAAGAGTGTGTATTTGGATTACATATTTAAATTGCAAGATAAAATTCTTTTTTCTGCATTTCATATTTTATCGGGGGATTTTTGGAGGGACTTTTAAAATAACTATGAAAAAATGAAGGTTCAAATTTTGAACCTTCATAATATATACATTATTGTTTTTGTTCGATAGTTTCTATTTTATATTTTCGACATTTGTGTTATACCATTTTTCTGGAATTAATTTTTCTCCATTTCTCCAGACTTCTCGTACGCAACTTTTAAAATTATCTTCATTTAAATATGCATGATCTGTTATTATTACTTGAAAATTTGATTGTAATTTATCAGTTCGATTGATTATAAAATCAAACATTTTTTTTACTGCTATTTCATCAGAACTTTCTTGTATAACACCGTCATTGTTAATATCTTTTTCTGGTGGAAAATACACTTGTGTCGGTTGGTCAATAATAAGGAAACGAGGTACTGGCCTGTTTGTTTGGATAAAATGTTGATGTAAAGCGAAATGTATTAATAAATGATAGCTAACCCAGTTCGCACCACTACCCATTTGGGATAAAGGAATAGATTTATTATCTAAATCAGCTATAAGAGTCAGCTTGGATAAATCAAAGCGAATTAATGCATTTTCATATTCTACATCTAAATCTTTTACCCAATTACTCATAAGAAGATTAATTTTATTAATAATTGATTGCAGTTTATCTTCTTTACTTTCTTTATCAATATGCTGTGATAAACTGTCAATTTCATTATTAATAGCAATGATTTGATTATCTATTGTTTTATCTTCGGAAAAGTCTACACTTTCTAGGAATAAACTAATGCGTCCAATGACTTTGCCTCTTCGTAGATTTAAATCCCTTAATAATCTTGCTTCTTCTTGTTCTTTATATAATGCATTTATGGCAGCTTCTGTTTTGATGATATCGTCTTTAATTGAATCTCTTTTTAGGCAAAGTTCTTGCAGATATTTGGTTAGTCGAGGCTTTTCTCTGACTGTTTCTTCTAAACTTTTATTTAAATTGTTCAGCGATGTATTAATTGCATTTATTGAAGGGATCGGAGTTTCTAACTTATTATGACATAAAGGACATTTGGTGTTATCGTTTTCTGTATTACTGAATAGACCAATACTTTCAAGTCTTATTTTTTGTTGAACAACTTCTTCTTCATAATGAAAGTTATTTTGTATAAATGTTTTGGTCGCAGAAATAGTATCTTCACAATGTCCTAACTCTATTTTTTGTTCATTTCTTTGATTGATTAATCTTTTCAACGTAGAATTTTCTCCATTTACAGATACGTCAGAGGAATTATATTCCCAATCTTTGAGGCTATTTAAAACAGTTAAGGCTTCTGATACGGTACTAACCTCAACTTCCTTTTGAAGAATACCATATTCTTTGGCTTCCTCAATGAGAGCAAAGGCCATACTTATACCATTACTATGAATTTTCTCGGCTTCATTTTTTATTCTAACTAATCTGTTGAGTTTCCTTTTCTTTTGTGCTATTTCTTGTTCTATTTTTAGACTATCTTCTCTAATTGCACCTAAAAAATATGGTAAAGAATCTTTTATAGATTGTGGGACAAAAGGTTCTGTTTGTCTATAGAAAAGATAATCTTGTTGAGCGATTAAAGTTTGAGGTTGAAAGCAAAATAGGCGAGCATGTTTGAAATTTAACTCTAAAGGGTCCCGTGTGTTATTTTCTGCGACTTGCAGATTTTCTGCTATTCCTATTTTTTTGGATAGAAAATCCTTTAATGCAGTTGTATTGCTGTTTGCATGCAAAGCACTAAATTCAGGTATTACTCCTTTATCTACACCTTCTATATAGATTTCAGTTATCGTACTAACATTTCTAACATTAGGATTAAGTCTAGCTATTACATATTGTTCATCATTATTGAAAACTACAGTAATCGCAAACCACTGAACGTTATCTCTAATAACGCCATCTGCTATCTTACAGTCTTTACTTCCTAGGCAATAATCAATTATATTGATTATTGCGGTTTTACCGGATTTGGACTCTCCTGTAATAATATTTACTTTCCCGGTCTCAAATGTCAGAACTCTTTTATTTTCTGCATCTTTGTATAAAATTATATTTTGAATTTGCATATCAAGGTCGTATTTTTAAAAACATATATATTGTCTGTTCATTACCTGTTAAACGTAACCATTTACCTAATAATTCTGCTTTTTGGAATATGAATTGAACTTCTTTTGCATTTTTGTCTTTAAGATTTTTCTTTCTAAATTTTTTTATTCTAATTTTACCATTATCTGTGAAATCTGCACATTTGTGTAATAATAAAAACATTAATGCTTCTTTTGAATATGGTAATAGTTCTTTTACACGATTTGCAAAATTTAAAAATAATGCTTCATTTTCATCTACCCAATGATGAAAATAAGTACTTGATTTCATTGGCATTTTATCTCTGGTTTTTTTGTGTAAAAGGATTGGTAATATTAATGGTACTAATGAATATGAGAATAGCAATCCTTCCTCATTATCATTGTATGCTATAATTGTTCTTCTGATAATCTCCCCACAAAAAGCTGGATTCAATAAATTAGCTGCTATAGGAGATCTATTTTCCCATTGTTCCATTTATTATTCTTTAAGTAGTTTTTGATAATTAGGGTGCCAACCAATTTTTTTCTCATCTGCAAGCATATGACAACTTCCTGTTGTCATATATTGAGGTTGAAAATTATTCCTTATTTTAAAAGTTGGCGTACTCTTTACATAATAATTCTCATAAAATGATTTTCCGGCTTTAATTAATTCATCATCTGAAAGCCCTTCACAATCGTCTTTCATCAAAGAAAAAATTCGATCCCAATGGTCACACAATAAACTATCAAACCTGTTATACTCTTCTATTCCAGTAAGATTATCTCTCAACCATTTAGAACGCTGTTCATAAGCTCTTCTGAAATCACTTATAGCTCTACGTAAACTATTGTTTCTAATTGATATTAATTTTAATTGTTTTATAAATATTTTTTCCTCATAGCTAGTGATTTCTTCTTCATCAATAGTTAGTGGATTAGGAAAATCATCTGGTAAGTTTTCTTCCGAAAACATTTCACGTACATTCGATATCTCTAATTGCAGTTCTTTAATCGTAATATAATCTTTTTTATTAGTCAAGAGTGAAATACATTGTCCAAACCACCATCCTTCAATTTTTTCAACAAAAGAATCCAGTTTACCAACTGGAGCTGAGAACTTTAATTCTTGTTTTATTTCCGAAAGTGTATCTTCAATTGATAAAGATGCATCAATAACAATAATATTTTGAACTAATTTCTCTCTTTGTTCATTAGTTAAAGAACGAAACGCATTATAACCGTTTTGGTTTGTTGTATTTGTTGTTTCTCCTGCAATTAATAACATACTTTCTAAAACTCCAATTCTTAACTCATTGGATTTAATAGATAATTTGTGGATAAAAGATTCATTACTAATTGTTGCGGTAGTGATAAGTGTAAAAAATGTATTTTCAATATCATTAATTAATCCAGCTGTGATAGCTTCACTCCAAACTCTAATTGTTTTCCAAAAGTCAGAGCTTCTATCACTTAGGTTAGCTTTAGAATTGATATGAAGTTTTGTTTGAAATAAATCTTTTGTGTTAATATCATCAATTACAATGTCATCCAGATCTTCAAGTCTTATACAAGGATTCTCTTTTTTGCGTTCATGCAGAAGAAGATATAAGCTATATCTTATCTGATAATAATATCCCAAAGAAGGTTCTTTGGCTGAAAAATCGGTTTCAAATGATGGTCCCATATTCAAACTATTTATCTCTGTTGTCCGTTATAGATCCTTTTTATTGTTTTATGGCATTCATTCTAATAATGTTGCCAATATACAAATTTAGTTTAAAAAATAACATATTCAAAATATTCTTGCAAAATAACAGACTGTTGGCATAGATACTTAAAAAAGACATTTTATGAATATACACAACTTAATCTGGTCATATTTAGAGAAGGCCCGTTAATTAATTGCCGACTTTTTCTGGTCCTATACCCTGTAAAAGAAAAAATATTCTAAAATCTACGTTGATATTAAGTGAGTTAGAAAGAAAATGTGGGGCTGACGGTAACCGTCAGCCCTATTTTTTTATGCCCGTTTTTTTAAACTTTGCAGCCGAAGATAAGATAAGCAACTCACTCAAACAAAGGAATAGCCGTATGGAAGAGAACAGCAATGATATTGAAAAACTCAAAGCAATGATAAAGGAAAATTTTGAGGAACAGCGAAAACTGATTGCCAAGCTGGAAACGGCTCTGGAAACAGTAACCAGTTTCAATGGCAAACAGATGCTGGACAGCCGGGACATGCGCCTGATGTTGAAAGTATGCGACCGGACACTGATCCGCTGGCGCAACTCCGGCAAGCTGCCTTATTTCAAACTTAGCGGCAAAATTTACTTCTGGGCCTCGGACGTACACAAGTTCCTGAGAGAAGAATGCAAACAAAAAGATTTTATATCTGATTCTATTAACTCATAAATAACAATTTATATGGAAAATCAAAGTAAAGTAATCGTCATTGAACGAAACAAATTTGCGGCACTTGTCAAATCCCACCGTAAATGTATCCGGATGCTGGACATCCTGACCTACATCTATACTGTCAAACAAATAAGCCTGACCTTGACTTTGCAGGAAATCTGTGAAGTTTTACAGTTGACTCCCGAAGAAGTGGAGATACAGCGGCAGAAGGGATATATCCGCTTCACAACGCACAAAGGCATGACTGTCTATGAAATCACCGACCTGCTCCGACTGAAGAACATGTTGGAAATGGGAAATGTCTACCGCAAGATAGATGCGAAAGCCATGAATATTGCACCTTTAAATAATGAATAACAATGAAAGAAGAAAAGCAAAGTACTAAAAAAGAGAAGCGTTTGGTACATGCTTCCCTTTTCAGCGGATTCGGTGCCCCTGATCTGGCAGCCGAATGAATGGGATGGCAGAACGCTTTCCATTGTGAGATAGATGATTTTTGTAACACGGTTTTAAATTGCTGGTTTAAAGATGCGAAAAGTTATACAGATATCACAAAAACAGACTTCAGACAGTGAAGAGGAAAAATTAATGTTCTTACAGGAGGTTTTCCTTGTCAACCCTTTTCCGTTGCAGGCCAAAGAAAAGGAGCGGATGATAACCGTTACCTCTGGCCTCACATGCTCCGGGCCATACATGAAATCAGGCCTGATTGGGTCATTGGTGAAAACGTTGCTGGCATCCTCACGATGGTACAGCCCGGTCAGGAGACTGAAGTGGGAAGCCAATCCACTCTATTCTCAGAGAGTGAGCCTGTATTTAAAAGACGGCAGCAATATGTCGTTGAAACCATTTGCCGTGATCTTGAACGTGAAGGATATTCCGTCCAGCCGATACTTATACCGGCTTGCGCCGTCGGTGCGCCTCACAGGAGGGACCGGGTTTGGTTTATTGCCCACCGTAAGGACCCAGGATTACAAGCTGAGAGGACCGAACGGCAGCCAGCAGGGACTGCCAGAGATCATCCGTGCGATGCTTCTTCCTACTCCGCCGGCTACGGAAATACACCATCCGGAGAGAGTCCACAAATGGAAACAACCCCATGCGCCATTCCCGCACAGCCAACTCAACGGGGAGAAGAAGCCCAATGGGCTGAGCGACTTCTTGGATTTTTATGGGATGCTGCTGCCTACTCCGGTAGCCAGCGATGCCGGTGTGGGGCTGTAATGGGGAAAAACGACAGGATTATTGTGACACCGAAAGGGAAGATACGGAAGATCAATCAGAAAGGCCATGTCTGGAGTGTAGGGCTTGGGAGGATGGCGGAACTTCTGCCCACGCCGACGGCGAGGGACTGGAAAGGTGCGGCAAGCCTGGAGAGCCTCGAGAAGAGAGGCCGGATACCGGAAAAGAACAGCCTTCCCGATTTCTTCGCCCGGACTGGAAAGAGTTTCCAACTCAACCCCCTGTTTGTAGCCGAGATGATGGGTTTTCCGCTAGGTTGGACGGTATCTCCTTTGCTCAGTGAAGAGAAAAGTCCATCAAAGGATACGGAAACGCCATCGTCCCCCAGGTAGTCTACGAGATATTCAAAGCAATAGAAGAAACTTATAAATCAGACAGTCATGAATAAAATATCAGTATTTGAACATCCCGAGTTCGGACGCATCCGGACACTGGAAATTGACGGGAAAATATGGTTCTGCGCCTCGGACGTTGCCTCCGCGCTTGGCTATTCCAATCCACGGGATGCCGTCGTAAGGCACTGTAAACCAATGGGCGTCGTGGTTTACGACACCCCCACACGCAGTGCCGTCCAGAAAATCAAGTACATCAGCGAAGGAAACGTATACCGGCTGATTGCCGGCAGCAAGCTGCCTTCCGCCGAGAAATTTGAAAGCTGGATATTCGATGAACTTGTGCCTGAAACGCTAAAGAACGGAGGCTATCTTCTGGGGAAGAAGGGCGAAACGGACAATGAACTGCTTGCGCGTGCCGTATTGCTCGCACAGAAGCGTATAAAAGAGCGTGACAGCCGTATTTCAGCATTGGAGAAGGAGAACAACTATGCCATCCTGAAACTCAAGCTACAAGCCCCAAAAGTTCAGTATTACGACAAAGTCCTGCAATCCCAAAGCACCTACACAACCACACAGATAGCCAAAGAATTGGGAATGACTGCCGGCATGCTGAACAAGCGGCTCCGATGGGCAGGCATCCAGTTCCGCCAATCCGGCCAGTGGCTACTCAAAGCTCCTTACCAGAATCAAGGCTATACGGCAACCCGGACCCATGTATGGGAAAGCCGTACAGGAAAAACCGGAACGGCTATGTTGACCGTTTGGACGGAAAAGGGCCGGTTATTCATACATTATCTTTTAGAGTCTTACCTAGTATAACCGGAATTGTAAGACTGTGATAAATAAAAAGCTACTGAATTTTGTTTCAGTAGCTTTTTTATTGCTTTTAATTGATATTATCTTAACCGTGGTCCCGTTCTCTTTTTTTCTTTCACGGGCACAATCTCTTGTCGCGGTGCTTCTTGCGGCCTCATTCTTTCACTGACAGTCTCACTCTGAAGAATTCTATTTAATTTCCGTAGGTCCTTGAGTAATTCCTGTTTGCATTCCATCTCCAGGGAATGGGCCATATTCGACATCGGACTGGTACTCCTTGCAACAAGCGGACCGTGCAGGAGATCATCTTCTATATACAGGGTACAACGCTTCAAAATCCCTTCAATATCCTTCGGCGTTTCAGCGGCATCAATCGACTCTTGAATAGCCTTGTAATTTTTATCCATATAATGAGCCTTATACAAGTCATCGGCATGCCAACCAAAGAAATAAAGATAGTTGCTTTCCAGTTGTGCGCTATACTCTTTTATATTGCTTTCCACAACACCTTTCTTCTTGTCAAGATATTGCTGCAACTGTTCGATCCTTAAATCACTTTTATCCATCGTTGCCCCGTTTATTGTTTCGTATCCGTTTTGCTCTGAAAAGACACATCCAGTTCTCTTTTCTGGTGGAAATTATCCGTCACCACAAACTTAATCTCCGCATTCTTGCTGCTCCGGTTACGATAGAAGAGTGTGAATACCTGCCGGCAAGGATCGCTGCCGTCCAACTCCGCAATCGAATCCAACGGTTGCATCTCCCGGTTCACCAGCCGGACATTCTTCTTGTCGTACACCTCACCGTTACCCTCCATCTGTATATAACCGATTTGATAGCGGGCTTCCTCATAGTTTCCACTGCGATTGAGTGTCAGACGTATCTCCACAGTCTCATCCGGGGAGATGGTTTTCTGAAGATACCACGAGGTAAGGGAGAAATCATAAGCCTGCTGCACTTCCAGTTTATCGTCACAGCTACCCAGCAGGCAAAGTAATGTGAGCATGATACTACTTGCAATTAATTTTATCTTCATGACTTTACGTATTACTAAATTGATAATTTACTTGAATCCGGTGGCATGGCTAACGCCTGATGCCCCGTTTTATCTTCTTTTCAGGCGGTTCTTCTTTCTTTCCGGTTTTATGTGCCTGCTGCTGATTCTCTTCAGGAGGCGTTACTGAAAGAATATTCGCAAATTCCCGGTAATCCTTTATCAGTTGCTGCATACATTCCAGTCTCATGGAATGGACCATGTTCGCCCCCCGGCTGGAACTTCGGCAATCCAATTGGCCGTCCAGCAGTTTCTTCTCACAGCAGGCGGCATTCTCCTTAAGGACATTCCTGATTTTATCGATGTCTTTTATTCCATCCACCGCCTGGCGGAGTTTCTTATAACAGTCTGACATAAAGTGTGATTTGTACAGGCTCTCCGCATTCCACTCGAAATAGTACAGAAAATTCCCGTCCATCTGTTTCTCTAGCTTGGCTATGTCTCGGTTTTCCCGTTCTATTTTTATGTCCAGCCAGTGCAGCATCTGGTCTATATTCCAATTATTTTTTTCCATGCTATCCCTAATTAAAAATATACTTGAATCCGACAGCCGCCACCGTGTGGAAATGTCCAACGGACGAACCGAAGAATATCCTTTGGCGGACATTGAAAAGAAGCACCAGCCTGTCCGAAAGGAACACCTCCATCTCGAAAGCCGGAACAAAACCGTAAATGAAGCAGCCGTCATTCTTTAGTGCTGCCCCGTCATAGAGCAGCTTCCTGTTCCAGTTGGTCGTCTCATAGCCGGCCAGTCCGGAAAGCCCGGCAGAGAAGAATACGTTCTTGTCACGGTCCGAGAAGAACGGCACGAAATAACCTATTTCCCCGGTAAACTGCGCTTTGGGTATCGCAATCTCCTTATAGGAATAGTGTTTCTTCACATAATCCGCCCCGAACAACCATCGGGAATGGTTCCGGTTATACCGGCTCAAAGCCAGACCGACCTGGAAGTTACCACCCAAATGCTTCACATTGGAACCGAAGTTGTCCACACCGCCTGCTGTAAGCTGAATTCCCCTTTGTCCCGGCAAATAGCGTTGGGCAAAGGATTTGCCTGCCGCAAAGGGCAGACAAATGCATAACATAATAAATAAAACTCTTTTCATGATTACTCCTTGATTAATTCATTCATGACACGCGCATCCACCAGGTCACTATTTTCGACATAAAACCGCTGGTGGCGGCCTCCCGCCTTTTCGTAAATTTCCACTTCCAGCAGCTTGTCGTCAGGAATAATTATCTTCGGGAAGGCATATACAATACGCCCCGTACTTTTTCCCTCGATGCGTGTCAGGGCATTGAGTGTACGTACCGGTTCGATATAGGTTTCCTGCTGCGCCGTCCTTTTGGTTATCTTCTTATCCACTATCTTAAACCGCACGAAATCCACATCGAAAGGCACGTGGGAATTATTCGTCAGGGAAACGTGGAAGAAGAGCAGGTCTTTATGCACATAAATACCTTTCAGAAGAACCTGCATCCCGAACTGCCGGCATCCTATATGCTTTACGTCCCTGTGGTCCAGCCGGTGGATGGTGTACATCACGCTGGCGATGACCGTCGGATCTTCTTCACCCAGCTCCGTGACACGGATGGAACTGCCTCCTTTCTTTTCCCCTTCGTCCGGGTTTATCCATTGGTCCATATTGATATTGAGCGTGGAAGGCTCCTCTTTATAAACCACATTGAAAGAAAAGAAAGAACCGTCGCCTGTAATAACCGAGAAATTCGTCTCCCCCGGAAACTCTTTTACCGCTGCTTTTACACGCACCACATTCTCCACCCCGTCGGCTTTGCCTGCGATGATATTGTTACTGCCCAGGTCTACATAGCGTACTTCGGCAGGAAAAAGGATATGCACCGTCTTGCTGAAAGTGACCTCTATCTGATAAGGAGTGATATGCTGGTTATCTGTCAGAATTCTGACGGGATTTGCCGGTCTTTCTTCCTGTGCGAAACCGGATGTCGAGGCCAATACAGCCATCAATAATACTATAACTATTTTCATTGTCTTATTTTTTACTAAAGTGAATAATCCGTTATTGTTTCTTTGTGACCAGCAGCACCTTATACCCGGCTTTCAGTGTCACCTTGACCGCACGAACCCGTCCGGCGATCAACCGCGTGCCGCCCTGCATGACTCCGCGCGTCAGGTCCATCACCACCTGTTGCCCGGTAGAACGTGCAAACGATACGCTGTTTCCCATACTCTCGCTGACTGTCCCTGCCGCATCCTTTGCCGCATTGCGGGTCTCCGAACCGGGAACAAAAATCCCTTTCTGTCCATCTACATCGTAAGTCGACAATTGCACGGGAATGATATTCCCGGCATACTCGATGCTGCTGATCTGGATATCCAGCCGTTCTCCCTGAATGACCGCAGCACCCGTAACCAGACTGTTTGCAGGAACGGTGATGTTTCCGGCTTGCAAAGGTTGGAGTAGCCGGAGTCTTACCCTGCCTCCCTGTTCGATGGTCTGGTTTTCCGAAATGCAGGCGGCAATGGTATTCGTCCCCATTTGATAACTGCTGCCTACGGCTGTATTGAAACCGTAATTCCTTTCAACGGCAAGTGAAACGATAAAGGCGGAATCCGTAACCGGCTGCGAAAGGCCGGAGGTGGTCTGGTGCTCCGCCCGCTGTACCGGAACAGCTTCCGGCAGTTCTTCTCCAGTTGTTTCTTCTTTTATGATAGCCTTATCCGGATTCAGATACTTTGCCGCCATCTTGTAGGAACGTTCCATCAGTTCCTCACGGGAAGCCGTCCGGTCCTTTTCTTTTTCCACTTCTTCCAGCTTTTTATTCAACTCCTCCACTTTTCTCTCCAGATCACTTTTTACAGTTTTTTCGGGAGTCTCATAGAAATCATCCAGCTGGCTGGAAATTTGCTCGTAGGTCTTGACTGACTGTTGCAGCCTGTCTCCGTCTTTTTCGTTCGCATCGGGTGTTATTTTTCCACCATCCAGCAACGTTCCGGCAAGCTGTTCCAACGATTTCATCCGGCTTTTTTCCTCCACTTCCGCCTGCTGCTTCTCATAAGCAGCGGTCTTCTTATCCACCAGTTTGGCCGTGGTAGGCTCCGGGACATTCACGTTGAACCCGGAGTTGCCGGGGATTTCCGTCCCGTTTTCCTTACCGGATGGAGCAAATATTCAGTACATGACTCCCAGGAACACCAGTACAAAGACCGGAATCACAATGAACTTCCTTCTTTTTTCCATCTCTTCCGGTGTGAGTACCTTCTTCTCTTTTTCTGGCTGTACTGCCGTCTCTTCTGCCGCTTCGGGCATTCCCAAATCTTTATCTTCCATTATTCGTGGGTTTTAGAGTGAAACATTATACTGTCCTTGCTGCTCCGGTGGAGTGAATCCACCGGCGTATTCCTTTCAAACGGCAACTCCTTTTGTGTGCCGTGAGAAAGAAAACGTCCGAAAGCACGTATAACCGTAATGCCGCACAGGATTGTGCTGATAACCAGCATGCCGACAAGCACTCCCTTACGTTCTTTCTCTGACAGGCTTTCACAAATATTCTTCAGCTTTTCGCCGATTTCTGTTTTTATCTTTCTATTTTTCATTATCCTGTTCTTTTTAGCGTTCAACGGTCCTTATATCCCTGTTCTCCAGAATCTCGAAACGCTCCGCCATAAAGCCTTGCGGGTTATTATCCGACCGGGTTACGCTTTGCAGGAAACAACGGGTGACCAGGGAACGCTCGGTAATATTGCTGCTGCGGATAACCATCTGCCGGGCAAACGTGGTAATCTGGTAGGGATAGTTATCGAAGTCGCACTGCATGCTGTCTACAAGGAAGGTCTGGTTGATATTGCCGCTGATCAGCCGGTTATAATATCCTTTCTCGTTCCAATCCCGGTAATAACTATACAGGCTCTTGTCCGCCAGATACATGGCACGGTTGATATTGGATTCGATGGCAGCCTTGTCGGGAGCCAGCGTAAAGAACAGTTCATGCATGCGGCGCACATGCTCGCGGGCTTCCACCGGACGGTTCAATGCCGCATCCTGTGACAATGCCAGCATCAATGACTTGCCCTGGTCCAGCACATAGACCTTCTCCCGCTGCTGGTTAGCGAACAGGTAGGACTTTCAGATGGCATACGTCGTGAGCGATGCGCAAATACCCAGAAAGACTAGTGTGAACAGGCGTATCTGCCTGAACGAGGATTCGATGTTCTTAAAACTCTTGAATTCCATAATTTTTATATTTTTCAGGTTTCTACTTTTTCAATAATGCAGCACCGACATTCCCCGTTGAAGCACCTGCCGCAGCACCCGCCACATTGGTCACTTTGGATGCCGTATTGTTCACATTCCGGTTATAGGCACTCATGCCTCCGGCCTGAACGATCCAGTTTGAAACTGTCGGGACACAGAAATATCCAATAATACCAATGAGCATGAAAATAAGATAGATCGCCGAGGAACCGTCCACATCGATGATGCTCATCGGATTAGCCATCAGGTTCATCTCCTCCTGCAGGATAAGCGTTTGTATCTTGGCGAGCATCGCCCCGAAGAGGTCTGATACCGGCAGCCAAAGGTAGACACTGATGTAGCGTGCCAGCCACTGGACGAGCGTGTTCTGCAGACCGTCGAATACACTCAAGGCAAAGGCTATCGGTCCCAGAATACTCAACACAATCAAAAAGAAGGTACGGATCGTGTCGATGACCAGCGATGCGGACTGGAAGAGAATCTCCAGCAGTTTGCGCATGATCATCTGGGTGATTCCCTGCAGGGAGAAAGAATAAGAAACCTCATACATCGTTTGCAAAGCCGTATGTTCCTCCTCGCTCCAGCCCATGTTCTCCAGTTCCGCATCCAGTTCCTCGTTGGAGGTAAAGACTCTTCCGGTCATCATGGTTTTTGCCATCATGTCCGCCCGGAGCTTGTCCTTCTCCTGCTGGTATTTCTGCAAATCGAAAGTCTGGTCCCGGAGCAGCGTGCCGGTTCCCTGCACAATGGGACTGAAGATACCGTTAAGGGTGCCCAGTACCATTATATCGAAGAAGAGGATGCAGATGCCCAGCACGAAAGGCCGGAGCATCGAAAACACATCTATCGGTTCGGCACGGGAAAGGGACTGCCATACCCGGTAAGCAATGTAGAATAAAGCTCCCAGTGCGGCCAGTGCCATCCCCATATCCATCATCGGCTGGCAGAGCTTGGTCATCGTATCGTACAGATTCCTCAGAATCTGGTGCATATTTTCAAATGAAATAGACATTAACAACATACTGTTCTGATTTTAATTGAATGATTACCAGTAACGCTCATCTTTGCCATACAAATCAAATACCTGCTGTTGTTCATTTTTCTGTTTGGCACGCAGGTAGGACACATGCAGGTTCTTGCGGGTATAATAATTGGCAAGCTTCTTGTAATGCGCCATTTCCCCATATACCCGGTTCACCAGGTCGATACGCTCCTTATCGTTCATGGACATACCGGTAGGATTGATGATATTCTTCAGTTCGGCAATGCTGCGACTGCTCTTTTTCATGATCGTATTATAGCCGGCTGAAATCGCATTCAGCTCCCGCTGGGTGAAATTCTTATCGGTAAGCATCTTGCCGAAATTGTTCACGTAAATCTCGGAGATATCACCCAGCATCAGGACGGACTCTTTGACCTTTTCGCTGCCACTGATCAGGTCGTTCACCTTGCGCAGCTTCTCGTAATACTCCCGTCCCTGTTCGAATATTTTCGAAGTCTCTTTCCATGTGGAGAAGGCGTTCTGTGCCGTTTCTGAAGTTTCCACGATCTCGTTCACACTGTTCACGATGCCCTGTACAAGATTTCCCGGGTCGGACACCACCCACTGCGCCTGCACGCTTACCGGCACAATAAAAGCCGGCAGGACAAACAATAGACTTAAAATTTTCTTTTTCATTACTTCTTGATTTTAATCGTTTATTTTTTCTTTTTCTTCTCACTTGCCAGCATACGGATGGCCTGTTCCATATTGCCGCCCAGCTTCTCCGTCATGTGCGTGACTTCGAGTTTCTCAGTTTCCTCCGTGGTATAAGTGAGGTACTCCTCAACCGAGGTCTCCGTGGCGTAGACCGCAGACTGCACACCTCCCAAACCCAGCCATACTTCCTTATATTTCCTTGCCGGATCATTGGTCTGGTTGATGGATAGAATCTGCCCTTTCTCCTTGTCGGTCAATCCCAGCAGGGATTGGACGGAATCGAACTTGTTGATATACTTGCGCTGGTCCAACAGAATCTTGCAATCGGCATTATTAACGATGGTATCCTTGATAATAGGACTTGACACGATATCATCCAGTTCTTGTGTGACGACCACGGCCTCCCCGAAGTATTTACGGACGGTTTTGTATAAAAACTTTATGTAATCCGCCATGCCTTCACGGGCGATTGCCTTTCATGCTTCCTCCACAACTATCATCTTCCGAACCCCATGTAACCGTCTCATCTTGTTAATAAAAGCCTCCATGATAATGACCGTTACCACCGGAAAAAGAATTTTATGCTCCTTAATTTCGTCAATTTCAAATACCACAAAACGCTTATTGAGCAGGTCGAGTTGCTCGTCCGAGTTCAGCAGGTAATCATACTCTCCACCACGATAATAGGGAGCCAGTACGTTAAGAAAATTAGTGAGGTCGAAATCCTTCTCCCGGTAGTGTTTCTCCTCCAGTATCTCCCGGAAATCCCCCTTTACGAACTCGTAGAAGGTATTGAAAGAAGGGACCGCTCCCTTGTCTTTCTTTATCTCTTCGATATACAGGTTGACCGCCATTGAAAGAGCTACCTCCTCGGCACGGGTGATGACTTCCGTATCCCTTTTCCAAAGCGACATAATCAGTGTCTTGATGGACTCTTTCTTCTCCAAGTCGAAGACCTTATCTTCGGTAAAAAAAGGATTAAAAGCTATCGGATGTTCCTCGGAATATGTATAGTAAATTCCATCCTCTCCGTTTGTACGCTGGTGGATCAGGTCGCATAAACCCTTGTAACTGTTCCCGATATCAATCAGTATAATGTGGGTATTCTGTTCCCAATACTGCCTCACTAAATGGTTCATGAAAAACGACTTGCCTGAACCGGAAGGACCGATGACCAGCTTGTTACGGTTCGTAATGATACCACGGCGCATCGGCTCGTCCGAGATGTCCAGATGCAGCGGTTTTCCGTTGGTGCGGTCTGCCATCTTGATGCCGAAAGGCGACAGGGAATCCGCATAGTTCGTCTCCCCGGTAAAGAAGCAGACTCCCTGTTCGATGAAGGTAAAAAAGGACTCCTCGGAAGGAAAGTCACCTTCTCCGCCGGGAATACTCGCCCAATACAAGGTCGGAGCATCAATCGTATTATAACGGGGCTTGCATCCCATCAGTGCCAGAGCCGAACCGGTATCGTTCTTTATCACCTTGAGCTTCTCCCGGCTGTCCGACCATGCCATGACATTGCAATGGCAACGGATAGCTGTCAGCCCGAAGGAGTGCGCCTCGTCCAGATAAGCATCGATCCACTGCTTGTTGAGCTGGTTGGCACGGCTATATTTGGAGAGCGAATGCATATTGCGGGCCGTCTTCTCAAAGCGTTGCAGGATTTCCGCCGAATCGTCTATGAACAGGAACTGGTTGTAAATGTGGTCACAGGAGAGCATCAGACCCACCGGAGCAGCAAAGCTCAAACGGCAGTCACTACGGTCGGTGGAGTATTTCTCATACCGGGTATCCGTCTGGACAGAGCCGGGAAGATCATCCACATCGGAAAGGGTGTGTACACAAAGGATATTGTCCCCGATACGCATTTCCGATGCGCTCATCCGGATGTCCTTCAGTGTGGTCGTGTCCTGTTGTGAGAGGGAAAAATATTTCTCGATCAGCCCGGCCTGTTGTGGCGTGCCGACAATCTCATCGGTGGTCAATCGTTCCAGACGGATAAAGGCCGAGTCATTCAGGATGCGCTCGAACTGGTCGACACTCTCCAGAAAGCGGCTGACCGTATCCTTGTCCCGGAGCTCCTTCGGGATGATGTTCCCCCGGCAGAGGATGGAGAAATTGCTCTCTTTGCGGCTGCGCTCTTTGGTCGTCTTGGTGATGAAGAGATAGGAAAAATGATTTAGGAAGGGCCGTTCATTAAAATGAAGTTCGAAAGAACGGTCCAGAAAGCTCATTTCTTCTTTCTGCGTGTCGGCCTTATAATTCTCTTTCAGGAACCAGTCCTGGCGGTGTACTATCGTGTAATTCGGCAGCACCTTGACTGCCTTTGTTCATGTGCCGTGCATGGATGCGTAATCGGCCGACGTGACGGTAAACAACTCCGGCAGATATACCTTGAAGCCGATGGTCACGTCCGCGTCCTTGGAGAGGATACACCCTTCTTCCACGGACAATATCGGAAACTTACTTTCCAGCGTTGCAGCTTTTAATATATTTCTCATGAATGCGTTTTTTAAATAAGGAAGATATACGTTTGCGATTGATGATATAAAACGGGTGGTATTTGACTGCTGCCAGCTTCATCAAGCCATTGGGACCGTACTTCTTGTTCAGGTGGAACACCCCGAAGACCAGCCCGAAAGCGGAGAGGACACCGAAGCCGATGCAGAACCACCAGTCAATACCTATCATATAGAAGATGACGAACAATAGGAAGATGGCAAGCAAGCCCCCTACAAAGAAGTATAAATATTGCGCCTGCAAGCCGTTAAACTCCACGCTACGTCCGATCCCTTTGTTGATATTGTATTCCATAACCGTCTATATTACAGGAAGAAGGAACGCAGGACGGTCGCCGCGACAATCAGGAAAACACAGGCCCCAAACCAAGATCCGGCAGTTTTTCCGGTATCGGGGTCGCCGCTGCTGAACTTCGAATACACTTTTATTGCTCCGATTAACCCCACGATAGCTCCTGCGGCATATATCAATTTCGTGGCCGGGTCGAAATAGCTGGAAAGCATGGATGTGGCCTTTGTAATACCGGCACTTCCGTCCCCTTCGGCATAGGCACTCAGGGTGGCAACGGTTATTCATGCGATAAGTGAGACTGTCTTTTTTAAATATCTTTTCATTACAATCTAATTTTTTAATGTGAATAAAAAACTTGTTTCAAACAAACCGCAGGAAGTTTCCCGCCTGCGGATTTGTCCCTTGCAACCACGATGTCTTTTTTAGAATCAACCTGAGTCATAGTAACCAATCATAGGTACCTCCGTTTTTAAGGGGTTAATTACTCTTTTAAATATTCGCTCCGGTAAAGGGAAAGGATCAACTGGAATCATAGAAGCCTCTCATATCTCTTCTTTTTAAGGGGTTATACACTATGTTTCAATAACTCGCTGCACCCGGATCAACCGGAATCATAATACTGTCTCATATTCCTTATTTTTTATAGGGGCACATACTCCTTGATATCAAATTCCCGGAGAATGCTCTCCTTGTCTTTGCCCATCATCAGCAGGCGGGGCTCTTCCCCGTCCACATACAAGCGCATATACCGCTTCAGCTTATCGCTGCTTCCTAGGATGCTCGCTTGCAGGATCCGTTCCATGTTCGTACCTTCCAGTCGTTGAAAGGTCCGTCGGGCTTGTTCCTGCTCCGTTTCCGTAGGGCTGTCCGATGTTATTACTTTCTCAATCATGTCCATATCGTCAAAGGTGACACCGGTTGCCCGGTGGGGATTGCTCCGCTGTACATATCCCGTAATCTCGTAGCGTTCAGGAATCTCTTCTTTTTTCTCACCGGAAGAAAGGGATGTCTCCTGTACATAGTCTATTTCGGGATAGTTCAGTCTTTGAAAAGGAGCCGGTACTTCCGGGAATTTCGTATTCTTATCAAGGGGGGCGTGCGTTCGAAGAACCGGCTCTGTTTCCTTTTCGGGAGTAAAGGTATCACTCTTTTCCATGCCTGATTCAGGCTGTCTGTTATTGTCATCTATTGTCAGTGCTTGTCGTATTTGATACCGACTTTTGCCTACTATTTCCGCCTCGGATGGAGAGGCGGCCGGATGAATGGCGACAGGTGCAGTCCGACGTTCCCGCTTGTCCTTTCCGCCTCTCCATGTGAAAATGCTGCCTGTATGAACATATTTCTCAATACTCAGATAAGCGGCATAGGTGAACAGGATAATAAAAAGGTATTCCATGTCCTTATGATTTTAATGATTGGTAATACTTCTCCAGCACGGCGTTTATCAATCCGCCGTTCTCTTCGAAATGATGCACCAGTACCTGGTTCACGAAACCGGCTACGGTTACTTCACCACGTCCCACCGCCCATACCAAAGATGAGATGCGGCGGTGCAGGTCGGCATCAATATGCAATGATTTACGGGATTTGGTTCTGACCGTATTCAGGAAAGACGCTCTGTATGCGTTGATTTCCTCAGTGCTAAAGGCCGGGGTTTCCTTGTTCCCAGCAACTTCATCTTCCGTACCGGGTTTCCGGAGTACAGCCGTTACAGGAGATTCAGGTCGTATCGTCCCTTTCCTGGCGACAATCTCCAGTATTTCCTTTTCGTCAATACTGCGGGGATCAAATTTCTTTTTTTCACTATTCATGGTTTCTATCATTATAAGGTATGGGGGCATTCAGATGCGTCACGGCACATAGTTCATCTACCAGTTCACAAAGGCCCGAACCTTTTATCTGGCGGTTGTCGGGAGGGAACAGCGTGGAACGGAAGATGCTGTTCTTCAAAGAGCTCAACTCCTTGTTATAGCGTTTGGTATCCGGTACCCGTGATTCCATCAGGTGTAAATCCGCTTTCTGTATGACACGGTTCCAGGACTCGTAGCTTTCCGTGCGTTCACGTTTATCAACCATGTTCCAGAAAAGGTAGATACCTTTCAGGTTACAGTTATGCCTGGCAATCAATTCTTCTTCCACCACCTCGGCAAACTGGAGGGAACTCTGCATGACGACATTGTCCGCCTTTAGGGGGATGAAAATATAATCTATTGCGGAAATGGTATGGACAACCCCTTCGCTGCGGAGAGTTCCCGGAAGATCGAACAGTACGACATCAAAGACGGCATCCTGCTCTTCCATGTAGCGTTGCAGGTCTTTTATCGCCTCTTCCGGATTACTTTTGATTACCGGATAGGAACGTTTCCGGATTTGTTCATGCTGCCGGTAGAGGGCCACTTTGAGAAAATCGCTTTCCTGCACGCTTTCTATGTCCCGGTCACGCATCCGGGAGATGCTGTGCTGGGGGGAGTCGCAATCCACGACACCCACCTTCAGACCTTTCTGGTAATGAAGGATACTGGCCACCAGAACAGTGAAGGCGGACTTTCCGACTCCTCCTTTCTGGCTGGCAAAAGCAATTAATAACGGTTCTTTTTTCATACGCTTTCTTTTTATAATTATATAATGATGTAAAACTGTAATTCTCATAACTGTATATCGTTCTGCACTGCAAAAGAAACCAATGCCGGGAAGAGATGAAATACCCTGTCATGGATAGTCATATATAGTCATGAATTGGCAGGGATCGCCAAACAAACGAATGAAAGTTTTTCTTTAATATTTTTGCGATTATGGTATTTTGTACTACCTTTGATGAAAAAAATAAAGAAGATGCCTAAATATGAACCCTACATACAGGACAAACGCTTTGTTTCGGGGCAGGAGATGTTCTCCTACACCCGGAACAGGGAAACCGTATCCTCTTTATTATATAAGTATAAGAAAAAGAATATCATTACCCGGATACGGAAAAACGTCTATCTGCCTACCAACCCGGACGACGGGTATGTGGATGAGAATAAATTTGAAATCGGATGCAGCTCCGTTCCGGACTCCTATCTTTCTTACCATTCCGCTATGGAATACTACGGGTGGCAGAACCAGGTCTTCAACCGTATTTACCTGTCTGCTCCTAAAAGGTTCCGCCCTTTTGAATTTGACTTTGTGGAATATACCTATGCGCCGGACAAGCTGCGGCAAGGCATCATCAAACCGGAAACGGACAAACAAATCTATGTGACGGATCTGGAACGGACGGTCGTTGACTGTGCGGACCGTCTGGACCTTGCAGGAGGTTATGAAGAATTTATTTATAATCTGGAGTTTGTCCGTAACGTGGATGAGGACAAATTGCTTTTTTATCTTTCCTTGTATGGCAAACAGGCCTTGTACCAGCGTGCAGGCTTTATCTTGTCCCTGTTTAAAGGCAGGATGCATCTCAGCGACGGCTTCTTTGAACAATGCAGGACGAAGGTCGGGAAAAGTACGCGCTATCTGACCGCCAGGCCGGAATCGGACACCTACATACCGGAATGGAAAATTTGTGTACCACAATATCTCTTGTCCTTAACCCGATAAAATGAAACCGCCATGAATACCGATGATATCACGCGGGCACACATCTACGGTGCGGCCCAAACATATGGTTTCCAACGCGATACGACAGAAAAAGTCGTAAGGCTCTATTATGTATTGAAGGCCATGTCTGAAAATCCCTTATTCCGGAATAACTTAGCCTTGAAAGGGGGTACGGCAATCAATCTTGCCTATTTCGGTCTCCGCAGGCTCTCCGTTGACATTGATATGGATTGTACCCGTTCCGGTAAGATGGAAGACCTGCTGTCCCTACGGAAAGCAATCAAGGACACACTGTTCGAAATGCTACAGTCACAAGGATACTCCATAGGAAAGGAAGGTAAAGAAACCCACACGCTGGACCAGTGGACATTCGCTTATACCAGTATCGGGGGTAATAATGACCATATCAAGATTGAACTGAATTACGGCATCAGGAACCATGTCCTTCCCATAGTGGACAAGGAGGTGAAGCCGGGTATCGTTTCGGATTCCGGCATATCGGTTCCCACTTTGCATCCCTGTGAACTCTTCGCTACAAAAATAAACGCCTTGCTGGAGCGGGCAACCGTCAGGGACTTGTTCGACGTTTACACCCTTGCAGGCTCCGGTTTGTTGGCAAGCCCGGAAGAGAGGGCACTGTTGAGGAAATGCATTGTGTTTTACCAGACGGTGGGAGTTGAAGGAACTGCCAGAAAGGAAGTCTCAACAGACAAGGTCATGGAGGTGCCGTCTTCCAGGATAAAAAGCCAGCTGGTGCCTCTGCTTGCATCCGGTAACAAATATTTTCCGATTGATGATGCAAAAAAGGTTGTTCTGGAATATCTGTCCTCCATCCTGCGATTATTACCAGAAGAGATGGAATATATGGACGCATTCGCTAATAACATCTATCGGCCGGAGTTACTGTTCCGGGACAGTGCCGTTGTGGAACGGATTGCGGAACATCCGATGGCCTTGTGGAAAATCAGGCAGGGGGAGAAACAGGAAGACGTGCAATGAAAGAAAAAATCCCTGCCTCATCTTTTGAAACAGGGACTAATAATAAAGGAGCGATACCGGTTACCGGACGTAACCGGCGGCTTGCAAGTCCATCAGGAAATGTTCAGGGGTATCGGTGGCAGCTGACACGCCATGCAGCTCCCCGTAACGCCGGGCAAAATTCTCCATATACTCCTGATCCGTGCAATCATAGTCGAACCGGCTCCCCTCACGGAGCAGCCGGACGAACTCTTCCGGGCTGGCGGCGGTTATCTGACCGCCATCCAGCAAATGATAAGTCTGTATCATACCGCTAACTTTTTAGTTCTAAGTTTAAAAAATAATTTCTGTTTCCCGTCCAGGAAGGGTAACCCCTCCAGTGTCATCCGGCTGGGAAGGCTGGATCTTTTCGCAAAGGTAATCAATCCGTTCAAGAACCGGATCCAATTCTCCATCTTTGTGAAATTAGTCGTACCGGAATGCTGGCGGAACTCAACGGTCCGGTGCCTGGAATAAGCCTCAAAATTGACCTTGTGGTACCGGTCATTATTAAAGACCTCCCGCAGGCGTTTATCGTCCTTACCGATTTGATTCTCTCGTCGGAAACACCGGAGAGGGTTTTGCAGTAGGTATTGTTCCGGCGTGTCCTTGGCATAAAGGCATCAATCAGGTGTTCGAGATGCTTGTAGGTCAAAGCCAGATTCTTCCAGGTGTCCAGATTGAAACCAGCCGCATCCATATGGACATGGAACCCGCAGCTGTCATTCACTTTTGCATTACAGATGTCAAGCACCCAGCATACCGTTTCCAGCTCTTTCAGGCCATTCTCACCCACCAGTATTGGGCTGACCAGCTCAAAAGTATTATTTCCCTGCAGGCTGCTGTCCGTCACCAGCTTCCAATGATCCCTGGTCGCGTGATTATAACCCTCAACGGCAACATGGATGCCGGCCTCCCTCAATTCGCGTGCCAGTCTTTCCATATTACAGTTATAGGCTTCAATCTCAATACCGAACTTGTGGGTGAAGGTGTAATCCATCAGGGCGGTTGCTGCCCTGTTCAGCAAGACTCCACCTTCTCTTTCAAGCATTTTCTTCTCAACATTATATACAAAACCATAGTTGCCGCGTGTCACCAAATCGGCAATTTCCCTGCGCGTCAGGCCCAGACGGAGCAGCTGCTCAATTTTGCTCGTCTTGGTGGTACTCTGTTCTAAGATATTTCTAACTTGTTCGTTCATAGCTTTTTATCCTTTATTATTATACCACTAAGGTAGCATAATAAACCCACATATCATAGCATTAGAAGCCTTATTGTCAGACTGTTAGCTTAGTTTAGCTAAGGCTAAATACCCTTATTTTATGTACCCGATTATAACATTGCAGCAATCTACAAAGACAGCAATACAGCAATCTACAGTTCAGGGAACCTGTCTTTTTTCTCATCGTTTCCCCGGTTAGGGAGATTAGATAATTATGCTTATTTTTGTGCTGAGAAAACTTAACCCGTACCGAATAGATTATGATGAAATACCTGATTGTGTCCGACATACATGGCTCGTTACCAGCACTGGAACAAGTGCTGGCATTTTACAGGGAGCAGCAATGCGGAATGCTTTGTATTTTGGGAGATATCCTGAATTATGGTCCCCGGAACGGGATACCTCAAGGACTGGACCCGAAAGGGATCGCAGAACGCCTCAATGTGATGGCCGACGAGATTGTCGCCATCCGTGGGAACTGTGATTCGGAGGTGGATCAGATACTGCTTGACTTTCCCATCCTGTCCGATTACGCCCTGCTGGTGGATAACGGAAAACGTTTCTTTCTCACCCACGGACATATCTACAATGAGGACAGACTTCCGAAGGGAAAGTTTGACTGTCTTTTTTATGGTCACACACACCGGTGGAAACTTGAATGGACGGAGCATACGGTGGTCTGCAATACCGGCTCCATCACTTTCCCGAAGGATGGAAACGTGCCGACATTTGCTGTTTACTGTGATGGCGCATTATCCGTCCACCGGCTGGACGGCAGCAGGTTGAAAGAACTTTCTCTCTGATGGGGAGTGTACGATAACAGCCTTTTACAATTGTAATTCTGTATAAATGTAGTCTTGTATAATTGTTTATCCATTATCTGAATATCCAAATATCTGAATATATCAATATCCGATTATCCAATTATCAAAATACACAAAACCCCAATTATTCAGTTATCACCGTATAACATTCCAAGAGGCTACAGATATAATACTATCCGGATTATCCGGTTATCAAAATATCCGGTTCTCTGAATATTCAATTATCCCCAAAGAACCCCCTTTGAACCGCCGGAGATTTGTAGAACGCTCTACAATTACAGGAAACTACACCCCGTTCCGGCTCTGCAATGTTAGTGAAATTTGCCAACTTCCCCGAATGGACAGACCGGAATGGGGGAGGTTGCCATCGAAAGGAAGGAATCAAGTGGGGCAATCTACAGTTCTACTTAAAAACGTTGTCCCCATTAGGGGACAGCAAGTTGTGTTTTCGTTTAACCGAAAACGAACGGTTTAACGGCGAATACGCCGACAAACCATTTCAGCCTTTGCCTCCGGAGTCGGTATGTTTATAAATGGAAAGACAACCACATTAAAAACAGGAGCAATTTAGCATCTTAAAAAAATCAGAAGACTTTTTATGGAGTATATAATCTGTAAAAATATTACATATATATCAACTACAAAATCTTATTCAATGAGTGGTTGCAAGGATTGTGGAACTTGCTTTTTTATAATATTTCATGTTATCTACTGTTATGAATAAATATCATTGTGATAAATCGGGAAGCTGTATTTGATATGTAAAAAATATTATTCCATAAAGAGTAGGCAATAGCCCGCAAAAAAGACGCCACCACAAACAAAATTGAAGTAACTTCTCAACTCATTTAATTTTTTCCAACCAAGATTCTGTTTAAAAGCGGATTTTTAAGTAATTCTTCATTGGGTATAGAATACAGGTACTCCTTGTCACTCCGTATACATTTGTCAACAAACTGACGGGAATAAATCAATCTGTCGTCCTGTTTCTCAATCTCCACCACATAAATATCCATTGTCTGAGGAGCGATTTTCCATCTTCTGCTATCACAGAATCGGTGCCCTTCAAAAGCGAGTTCCACTCGGCGTTCATTCCTGATTCGTTCAAGAAAATCATCCGAAGCAACTCCCGGCATTCCGGCACGTGCCTTCAGTTTGTCGATGGCTGCCCGTGGGGATGACATAAACGCATTATCGGTATAATCTGGATTACCATAAGCCAAAACTTCCGTATAGTTCAACAATACCTCTGCATACCTGAAAAGTATCCAGACATGACGATCGGTAGTCGTATTGTTCGGATTCAGACTGATTGTTTCGACAAATTCATCGGTTACGTTTCCCATGCCCTAAGGATCACAATACTTCCATCACCCTGATACACTCGCCGTCAACCAGACATCGGTATTGTGCCAAACGTTTCAGCACTGGTTCCAGCGAAAACCCTCGTATGAGTTTGTGATGTCTCCTGTCGCTGCAAAGCACACTTTCCATCTCCATTTCAGGAAAGTATAACTGCAAGTGGACGGCAGAAACATCGAAAACAACGGGACCATCTTCATAAAGATAGATATAAATGTCTGACACATTTACACTTTCCCTTTCCTTGATTAAATCTGTAATTTCCATCTTGTAGATTCATGAAATTATTATAACCGCTTATCTCCTTCTGTATTTTTCAGTGCTACACATTTCCAATATTCTGTGTAAGATTGCTTATTCCACATCCATTCGGAATTCTTTATCGGCGAACAGTTTCGCCAGTCCCGATACCTGCTTCAAACGAAGCAACTCATCCTTGTCCATACCCAAGTTCCTGCGTATCCACATGTCGACATTCCCGATCACGTAAGTTCCCTTACCAGCCGTGTCATAAGCTCAATCTTGTGCATCCCGCGGGTACGGTTATGACGTATAGTAGAAGCCATCTGTTCAGCCAGGTCCTTACGGACAACAGCAACAACACTTGTCAGCAGCTTTAATAAGTGACCGTTCCTCTCCCTGACGGAAGAAACACAATCATTGTCTATTTTGTCACCTCCGCCAATCTTTCTTTCCACAGGCATGAATGTCATGACCTTTTCTCCCTGATATAGGACACACCATGAAAACTTCCAAGAGGATTTGTAAGGGTAGTTATTATTCGCCCCCAGGGATGCTGGGCTAAGCACTATATGTCCCACCGCCTGATAGAGCTCGGGGAATTACCTTCTAATATGCATACTGTAAGTTTCATCGGCTTACATTTTATGATATTTTTATGAACTTCCTGCCTCCTTATTCTTGGTATAGAAGTATATTCCCCGGAGGGTACTTTGAGACCCACCGGGATATAACATCAACCAAACATATCCCGTCTCTCACTTATTATTCCTCTTTAGTCTTGGCAAGGACGTATATTTCCTGCAAATGCCCGATGGGTTTTATTCTTATTCCTTAAGTACTCTTTGCCTATATCCATTCCTTGAGCATCTTGCATATCGTATGGAACTCCATACCAATAGTTCCCCCAAGCTTTGACTCCTTTGACTGCGCTATTGACATAATTACGCCATCCGGAGAGCGGGAAGAAGATGGTACGAATTTTCGTGGCATCCGTGTATAGGTGCCAACCGATTCTATTATCATCATAAAAACCGTTAATTTCAGATACAGATTCCACAGACTCTCCTGTTGTAGTAAATCCAGAAAAAGCATTGGCAGCAGGGAGCCTAAAACCAACAGGACACGGATCGTAAATAGTCTTGGTAGTAGGAGAGGCAGAAAATGAAACTGAACTATTATTAGCAGCCCACAAATTCAGGTATAACTTGTCCGCTGTATTTGTAGCATGCATTACATTGGGGTTAAGAATGTAATTCTTGATACAAGCTGCACCTGTAGAAAGATTTGCCTTCGCAGGATTGTCCGTAGATGGCATTCCCTCCTTGTCATACCAGATTTTGGTTGTGTTATCCATTCCGTTCGAAGGATAGAAGGGGTCTTTACGCCCCCATTCATAGTAAGGATTGTTGTCTTGGGTAGCGATTACCCTCGCCAACTGCTTGATGGTTATTTCCTTACTCTGGTCCCCGGCAGTGAATTTTACCTTGCAACTCCGTTCTTCATAGGTAATGGTATTACCGTCGCATTGTCCCAGATTAACGGGCATAAAATTATATTTTACGTTTTGATGGTTGGTTATCTCAATCACATTGTTGATGTCTTCGTCCGTAACCCAGACATGCCAGGACCAGAGGATGGCATCACTCGCATCCTTGATCGCAATGACGGCATTGCCTTGCCGGATAGAAGAACGGTCCACTTTGAAAGAGATATTGCCGCCATTGTAACCGGCATTGTATTTTATATCCGTAACCAGGTTCATCGCATCCTGCCAGACCAGTTCGGCCTTGGCCGGCGTACATCCATTACTGCTGATGTATGGATCCGTGATCCCGTTCCCGGCATGGTTGATGAAAGGATTCAGGATATTGTTTCCTGTCGCCGTGGAGGTATACGCCGAAGCGTTCGTGGCCGCGTTCTTGATCGCATTTCCATATACCAGCGGTAAAGAATAGTAACCGGGAGCGCTGACCACGTAACAGTTGGCCGTGTTCTCAACGCTGCTCCCCCCGGTGCTGCTGGAAAGGTTGTACGGTGTGGTTTCCGAACCCTTGGCCGTGGCCGCCTTCAAAGCAGCCGTATGTAAATCATTTGATATGCCGGTCTGCGCCTCGACCGTCGCATCACAAGGTTGCGCCGAGTCGCCGCCGGTACCGGATGCCGTGAATGCGGTAAGCCACACCGGCTTGGTGTCTGTCCACGTGGTTCCGTCTTCTGCATATTGCGTGGTCCATTCGGCAGCCTCTTTTTCCCCCTGGGCGTTTTGCCTGTAACTGGTAACACGATATTGCTGTGTGCCACCGGTATATGTAAAATCGGCCAGGGCAGTGACATCAAGCGTGTAAGTCCAGTTGAGGGAACTACTGGATATTTTGTAGGTGACAGTCTTGCCCATCGGCCACTCACTTCCTTTTATATCGGCTGTTAAAGTGTGGTCCGTATGGGTGTCGTCTGTGAATAAGACTTCTATCTGCGCGTCCTCAGGAAGCCGCTGGGGCAGCATCATAAAGGTCTGCGCCTCACTCGTGAGCGCCTCGTCAGCTGTTCCTGTCGTCACTTTATCCAATGTCTGTGAGAAGGTGGCGGGAGTATCCAAACTGCTCCAGGTTTGTGTCCCCATATTGTAGGTCCCTTTGGAATAAACGTTTTTCAAACGGACCTGCTTGACCGTACCTCCCCGCATATCATTCCCGCACACGAATCTGATGGCGGTCAGGGCATGGTTGAAGGTCAGCGCAACGGCCGTGTTGCTGTTGCCATTGAGCTCTGCCGATCGGGCTACCAGCAGATCCTCCTGTTGGCCCACCTCTTCCGGCACGGTCACGCTGATACGGGGGGAGCCGGCCTGTCCCTGGCCGGAAAATACGTACCGGGCGTTCTCTTTGGGTGCATAGGCGAAGAACCTCATCTTGTAGGAAGCTCCCGGCCAATAATAGGCGGAAGATAGTGTATAGTCGCTGCCGGACCTGGTGGCTGTGGCATTGTAAAAATAGCTGGGTGTTGTTCGGCTCTCGTCCCAGTCCCCCGTGTAAGCGTAGGCCGATACCCCGAAATGATCGTACATATTCTCTGCACTCACTCGTGCGGCGCGGGTCATCCGGGCAGCGGCATCCTCGCCTTTGGAGAAGGAAGAAACGGCGATGCTGTCGGTGTATAAGGTGTGCAGGTAAAGGGGCGTGCGGCCGCCTTGTAAAGGAGAGACACTGCCCCGCGGCATGTCTGTACCGGTCATGGAACGTGCCAGTGTACCCCAGCCGGCCTGTATCTCCGGGGTAAAAGAGATACTTGTGAAAGTTTTGTCACGTTTCAGATCATCCTCACAGGAGGAAATACATATAGTACTGATGACAAACAGTGAAAAACAGGCGCGGGGCAAAACCTTTCCCCCAAGAAATACGCCTAAACGAAATGTTCTCATAATATCAAAATTACATATTTTAAGTTTGCAAGGTGATCCGTAAAACATTGATAATTAATTTACTATTTTATTCTCTATAACATCATAGAAATGATTTTGCAAAGAAAAATAATTAATAATTGAATTGATTATCAATTTGGTTCTATTATTTGCCATTTACATATATCTTTATAAAACGAAGAATCGTTGCCGATAGATGACATTTTAGGGAAACAGTCGATAACCATTCGAATGACAGTATATTACATACTGCAGGACTTGTTGATGTATTCATTATCTTTTATATAATATATAGAAAGTAAAAGAAAGAGCATTTAATGAGGAGCAAGTGATTTTGATCCAACTGCAATGTTGATTTGCTATTTCTATAATTTTTGCAAGTATTTGGATTTATAGGTTTACTCCTTTTTGTATATATGTCTAAAGCAAGATAAAACGATGCCAATTGACAGCAAAATATATCGGTTGTGGATTGCTCTTTTTGGCCTGTTAGATCACCGTTTAATTTCTCGTTCTTAGATATTCGTTTGACTGAATACATGCAGCAATTGCAAGATAACGCTATGAAATACTGTTATTTGTTGATGCGGAGAAAAGCAGAGGAAGAAAGCTTGGATAAACTGGAAAACAAATTCAACCGACAGAGGGATAACGGATTTATCCGGAACCGGACCGATTCTGTGATCGATTTTGAGTACTGTAGCAGGAAATAGGAGGGAAGTCTTGAAACGTACAAGGCTGCTCAATGAACAGGCCGAGCGGTTGAAAAAGGAAATCGGTAGGTGCGCCAAGCCATGGACAGGAAAAGCTGAAGTAATGAACCATATTCCCCGTTTCGGCTGATTTAGTTGGGCGACAACACTATTCGTCCACGTCTTTTGAGATGCTTTATGGCTAATCTACATCTCAAAACGCACAAGTATTGAGGAATTCTTCTTAATAGTACGGAAATTGCCAACGATGCCGCATCGGAGGATGAGACATTGACATTGCTTTGTGCAAAAGAGAAAATGATACTGCTCTCTTCTTTCACAATGTATCTCACATGTCCTAATTTCTTGCCCAATGCCTCTATTAGGTAAGTCGCTTTCAGTTACGCCGCCTTTAATGCTTCGATCTTTCCTTTTGGGTGGTACATCGACATAGCTTTGTTTTTATCACCTATGCACATGATGTTGATCCCTTTCGTGTTTATCAGCTTGAGTACTTCATCTATCTGATTGAAATCTGTCAGTGTAATGTCAAACTCTTAGCCACTAAAAAGTCTTGTCTCAGTCACCGCCAACAGTCACCGCATTCTTGTGTCTGTATGGTGTCCTTCGGATCCCCTTAGTTTAGCGTTTGCATCAAACCTTGTTCAATTCGGCTCAATGCTACTTTGGTACAGTATTTTTCCGATTTAGATTTCCCGCCAAACTCTCTTCCGGAATATTCTCGAATCTCGATGAGATAATGGATTTTGTCCGGTACGATTTCCACTTCGGATGTTTTCAGCTACTTAAATCTAACGTTCATTTGATTCCTGAGCCTGCGCAGTAAACCCCATAAACAAGACGATTGCCAATAAAGATAATTGTATTTTCATAATAGAATCGGATTTAGTTTCATACGAACCCGATAAAAATACAAGCCTCTGACAATTTGATGAATAATGAAACTTTTTGTAACTATAAAAGATAAAAGACAGAGCATCTAAACAAAATCTTACTCTGACTATCAACCATAAAGTCAAAAATTTATTTTGTGCATCATAGAAACTACGATTCAGACCCAACTAAAAAACTTTTTCATGAATAGCATCACATAACATGTAAAAAACAGACATATAAAGCAGAAAAAGTACGGATAACACAGTCAGAAATCTCATTGGACAATCCGAATCGATTCATCACATAAACAGTATCTGGAAAACTCTCCTAAAATCAGTTCTCTGTACGTCTATTTATTTGTTCTCTCCATTCTTTAGGAGGACATCCCAGATATCTTTTACAATATCTGGAAAAATGAGCCAAAGAAGCAAAGTCGAATTCATCGGCAATGCTCCCTAACGACAAATCTGTAACCGAGAGTCTATATTTAATTTCTCCTAATAATTGCATCTTCATCCATTTGCTCGGTGTTTCCCCAAATTCCGCAATGAATTGCCTTTTAAAAGCAGGAAGAGAGATCCCACACAACGATGCCAGTTCCTTTACGGTACTGCATTCTTTGTAATTGTTCAGAACCTTATTTCTTAAATCCTGGGATCGACCGATAATTGTGTAGAAGAAGTTTGCCTGTTCCTCCCTAGAATAATAAAAACGAATGTTCCAAAACAGTTCTTTGAGCTTAGTCTCATGAAAGTGTATACAGTTTGCTCCGTCTTCCAGATAACAAACCAGAAGTTCAAGAAATTTTCGTAACTCGTCCCTTATTACAAGAGATTCCATGTGATATTTGATAATTTTCTTTAAATGGAACAGATCTGCAAAAGAAGCTTTTTGGCAGGGCGATATACCTCCTTCAAATAGGGCGACAACAACTTCACTTTCTTCCGACGAATACATGTTGAAGAGGCTATCACGGCTCCAAAAGAACATATTCCCCTCTGAAACTGTGAACTCAAATTCGTTATACAAGAACTGCAGATTTCCTTTCAGAACAAACAAAATACAATCTTTTATCAGTCGTTCTTCATAGTTTATTCCTTTATCAAATTTATAATAGCGAAATCCTTCCTCTATAAAATTTGAATAATTATAACAGGACGTATGTTCATTCAAATAAAAAAGAGACATAGTATATTTTTATTTATAAAATATTATTATTTATATCTTATTGTATAATCAATATCTGTTTCTATTTTTTATTTCTATTCCGCATTAAATCATAGAATAAAATGCGTGCCAAAACGTTATGCAAAGATCAATAAAATGTAACATATTGTAAATCAGTGGATTATTATCTAAAAACAACAGAGCTGCATGTGGAATAGAACAACACATATGTGGAAGAATTCCACATATAAAAACGAATATTTCCTACAGGGACATTATACTTTTTTTAAATATACAATTTGTATTTTCCCAGATTATACGCCCTTAGTCAAAAGACTATGAACTCTCCAAAAGGGAGTTTCAGTTCATTATGTACTCTTGCTTTAAACGAAAGCGTATAGTTGCTACCGGGGACTTGCTGGCAATAGCATTGTAGAAATAGCTTAGGGTTGGTTCTCGCTCCAACTACTTGTGTAAGCATAAGCCAGTACCCTAAAATAATCGTGTATATTGTTTGTCGTTACAGACGTGACACGAGTCCTCCGACCCGTTGCCTCCTCCTCTCTGGCTATTGAGGGAACAGTGATACTGCGGTATATAAGGTGTAAAGATAAAAAGAGAAGATAATCACCTTGTAAAGAAGCGACACTGCCCTGTGCTACCTCTGTGCTGGCCATGGAACGGATCAATAGATCCCAGTAGGCACGTATTTCAGGAGTAAAAAATATGTTTGCGGAAATACGTCCCCGATCCAAATCATCCTTACAAGAAGAAAGGTAAATATTATTGATGACGAGCAGTGAAAAACAGGCACGAGACAAAACTTTTCCACCAGCCATCCCTAAATAAAATGTTCTCATAATATTAATAAAATAGCAAATTATTTTGCAAATAAAAGCAATTTGTAATGAAATCCAATTATCATTTTAGATCTATCATTTACCAATTTATTTCTTTTATAAAATAAATAAGTATTGTCGAAAAATAATATTTCAGGGGGGCAAATAACAACTATCTTAATGACAATATTCTGCATCGCTGAGCTTATCGGCGTAACAGCCCGTTACCTAATTTCAATCAAGCAAAGGTTTGGTATTGCTCCTTCCTGCAATGTTGCTTCTCTGTTACGCTTTCATACTCTTGAACTGAATGCATGGCAATATTAACAGGACAACAGTATGAAATACCCTATATGCTGATGCAGGGACAAGCAGGAGAGTGAAATAAGCAACTTGCTCAATAAACAAGCCGAGCAATTGAAAAAACATCGACAAATTTGATAGGGCACAAACATGAACAAGACGGAGTGATGAATCATCTTCGCTGCTATGACTTCTTTAGTTGGATGGTAGCGCTATTCCTCACTTCCTTTTAGTCTGCTTTGTGACTAAGTTACGGTTTCAAAACGTACGAGCATTGCATAATTTTTCTTGATGGTAAGGAAGCTGTCGAATGATGCCGCATTGGAAGGCGGAATATTGTTTTTTTTGTGTAAATAAAAAATACCAAAAATGTATCCATAAACATATTACACTTTTCCATAAAAAAACGCCGCGGAACCTTATTCGGGCTCTCTACGGTGGCTATATACTGTATTTTCACCAAATGGCGTATCGGGAAAGGTGATTTGGCAACTTGCTATGAACCTGCCAGTCTCTTCCTTGTTTTACAAAAGGTTATCCGTCCGTTTCGTCCATTCGTTTCAACAAACGTTCCTTCATTTGATCAAGGTAAGCTGTCCGGCTGTTCTTCCGGTTACGCATGGAGATAAACGTGTGGTACACGTCTCCCAGGTCAATATGGAACATTTGTTCGAACAGCATCACGAGCTCGACAATGCTCACCCTCCCGTTATCCACGCTACCCATCGCCCAAATGCCATATATCAGTTCCACGGCAGCCGCCTTCCGGTCCGTCCAATGGTGCTCCTTTTCCTGCACGGCATACGCCCCCTCCATTGCCAGCAGCACTTTCCGGTTCAGATAACCAAGTAACATTTCCGCCACTATCAGTCTTGCGGCCAACAAGTCATAACCGGTTGACATCACCGAATCCTCCTCCAGCATAAAACTTCCGCTTTCCGGGCTCAGCTCCTTTTTGGCACGGCGGAAATAGTAATGGTCCCGGTAAGTCGCCCCGCTCCGGTAATACTGGTAAAAGGGAAGGTATCGTTCCAGTTTCCACTGGTATTCTTTCATAGCCTTGCGGTAATGCATCCGGGCAATCTCCGGGCAACATGAACAACCGCTCTCGATCTGGTATACCCGGTAATAATACAGCAGGCGTCCCGTTAGGGCAGGCTTGTAATACTTGAAAAAGCAGATTTCCTCTTCCACGTTGGAGAATGGGTGGTTCAGGACATAGTCCTTCAACTCACGGGATCGCTCCCTCAAAAAAGAAACCATCTCCTGACAAGTCCGTATCACTTGCTCTCCCTCCATACGGGAAGATTCGATGCCCATCTTACGTTCGACCTCCTGCATCAAGTTGTTAAAGTACGTTTCTATCATGTTATTCCTTAATTATGGGGCACATGAGTACCTTCACGCTACCCGATTTATTTTTATGCCTCTCTTGATTCGATCGCAGGTTTTCCTTTCGGCCCTTTACGATGAAAAACTTTTCCTCATATCGAAAAGACCGGAGAAAAGCCATGATACGGCTTCCTCCGGTCACACCTGCAAAACTGGGAAATTCCTTCCCCAATCCCCGGGACCAGACTATTCAAGGTCCCTCACGCAACGCACGTATCCCTTCCTGTTATTCACAAGCCTGTCATTGTCACCCGCCCACTGGGTATCCACGGTCGTGACCCATCGGAGATAACCATGGAGATACATCTGGTAGCCGGCACTGAACGATCTTGCCCCGTTCATGCTACGCTTGGAAAATCCCGTCCGAGAATGGAGAACTTCAGATTCTACTACTCCCAGAGAAGGAAGGTCATTACCGAATTCGTAAACCTCCTTTTTCTCAGGGTTATGCCAGTCGAACAGGCTCCCGCACATGATGATCAATTCCACCTCGTTGGGCACCCGCCAGGTTCCCCCCGTTCTTGTAAATGGTGTTGCTCTGGGAGTCCTCATCATGCGCGGGCAACTCGTAAATGGCTCTTACTCCACGCGTCATGCTGTATGGCAGGTTATCTGCCCTAAAGACCAGATATTCCTCTTTCGTCCTGTTATTGACAAGAGACTTGTTCAGTTCCCTGCCCAACTCCTCGATGTGATAGCTTTCTTCCCCAGACTCCAGCATCCCCAGATCCCTGATCAACCTCACTTCCGAGTAGGGGGTGCGGTCCCCGGGTGAGTTCCCTCCCTTGTAATAATCAAAGTTTGCGATGGGAGTCACGCTGCGGGACTCCAAGATACAAATATAGGGGTTGGAAGAGTATAAAGAAAGGTTTGTACTTGCCATAAAGGCTCTTGACATATAAAATGCTGTGGCGTTGTCCGAGGGGGCGTGCCCGTGCAGCCTGGAATGTAACGGCAACGCCCGTTCCCCCACGATAAGCATACCGCTCTCGCTCACCGAAGGAATATACCACTTCATCTCGGCGGCCTGCATCCGGCCATCACGGTTATCATCCCGGTTCCGTAAAAACGGGGTGAAACAGGCATATTCGGCGTGGTAATTCTTGGCTGCCAAATTATAATGGTCTCTGCTGAGAGTCAGCTTCGCGTTGTCCACCTTCGTCATGACCTGCCATAACTGGTCTTGTTTACTTCTTCTCATCGGGTCAATCATGACCTCTTGACTGAAGTCGCCCGACCTTGCCATCACCTTCCAGGTATTCGACCAGCCGTTGGATGTATATTTATTATAAAAAGCATCCGGTTCTCCCGGAGCCTTCACCATAAAGTCCAGGTCCGGTGTCTCGTTCACGTTTTCCACCCCCCAGACACGCATGCCTTCGGGTCCCTCCGTAAACACCGTCTTGATGGACATCTGACGGATGGAAACGACAGCCTGGTGATAACGTGACTGCCCGTCGGGGGAGATTTCATGCGACGTGTTCACCAGCAGGTCGAAAGTCCGATCCGGGGCGTTGGCAAAGGTTTTCCACAAGTTCTTGTCCTCGGGGGCGCCATCCTGCATGGGGTTCCGCTCGTAGAAATACTCGTTGGCGTAAACCGTCACCTTGCAAAGCCCCGTGGAGGCATTAAATACATAATCGGGCTCTTTGACAAGTCGGTAAAGAAACTGTTCCAGCGAAAGCAGATGCGCCCCCGTGTTGGAGTAATATTCCATGGTTTCGTTTCCATTGTCAGACAGGGTGCTCGGGTGGATGAAGAACGC
>PPYF01267339.1_pt1 | contig 36841 bp, 47 predicted proteins | sample 1559871 | NCBI WGS metagenome assembly PPYF01 (sample SAMN08240021, study PRJNA423297) | Human gut metagenome, whole genome shotgun sequencing project.
GTCCGGGCGGGAAAGACGGCAGGGGCGGCAGGCGGGCTTTCAACTCGGGTGCCAGCAGGTGTGCCAGATCCGCTCTCCAAAACAGCCAGGCGCGCCTTTAATGTGGCGATCTCCTGATCCTGGGCGCGGTCACGTCCTACGGCGTCCGCACGGATACGGGCGATGTCCGGCAGCAGGAGCACTGCCAGCAGACCGATCAGCTGCCCCAACAGGCACAACAGGAAGCTGAACCAGAAGGAGTAGCCCTTTTCCCGGCCATAACGGCCACAGAAGAAGCTGATGACTGCCCAGGCCATGACGATCAGGAGGGAGAGATCGAGGCGTCGTTCTCATCAAGGTTCAGCGCAGCAAACATAGCGGCACCTCCTGTACTTATTCATGTTCATATTGAAACGGCAGGCCACAGGCGTAGCAGGAATCCCGATTGCCCTTCTGGTGGCGGCCACACCGGGGGCAGGCGATGACCTCCTCCGTCCGGGCGGGAAAGACGGCAGGGGCGTCCGGCGGACGCTTGGGGGGCGCTGCTTGAGCATCCGCTGCCGGGGCGGCAGGCTCCGGGGCGGGCGTTGGTTCCAAAGCCTGCTCCAGTTCGGCCATCCGTTGGCGTAGAGAGGACAGCTCCTGCTTCAGATGGTCGGACTCGTACTGCTCCTGCATCCGATCTGGTAGAAGAATCAGAATAAGCAAGCAAATGAGCCTGCCAAAAAAGCCCAGCAGGATACACAATGCAGTGGAATACCCTTTTTGGCGGCCCACAATGGCACACATAGCGGCAAACAGCAGGCCGATCAAAAAGGAGATGAGCATTGCAGAGGACACGGACAGCAGATGATACATACAGCTCCCTCCTTTTGCCCCATCATAGCACAGAAAAAACGACTTGAACAGACCTGTTTTCAGAGAAAACGGGCAGTTAGCCTCTGCTAATGTTCAAAAAACTCTGTACAACTGTTCCGCGTGGTGGTATAATCTTCATCTAATGGAAACATCCCGGTCAGGAGGCGCATACCATGAAAGAAGAGATGCGGACATTTGGATACCTCTGCCCCCAGTGCGGCAAAACCGTCATGGGGACCCGATCTGTCTTTGCGCTGGAGGCATCCAACGCCGAGGTGGAGTGCGCCTGCGGCAAGTCTGCCCTGAAGGTGGAGTTCGACGGGACAGAGTACCACATCTACGTCCCCTGCGGCATCTGCGGGGAGACCCATGAGGCCCACTGCCCGCCGGAGCGGGTGCTCCGGGGCGCCACCGCCCTGGGCTGCGCCAAGACGCGGCAATTCTGCTGCTTTATCGGCCCGGAGGGGACGGTGGAGAAAAACCTGCGGGATCTGGCGGTGCTGGCGGAGAAGGAGCACCAGCAGCAGGAGGACGGCGAAGAGGCATTTGTGGACAACGTCATCATGTACGAGATCCTGTCTGAGCTGAAGGATATCGCCGCCCGGCCGGATGGAATCACCTGCGCCTGCGGCAGCGGACGGTACGGTATGGAGATCCGCCGCAGCGCCGTGGATCTCATCTGCCGGGACTGCGGGGCCAAGCTTCGGATCCCGGCCGCCACGGACCGGGACTTGGACGATCTCTGCTGCCACATGAAGCTGGTGATCCCCGGAAAGCGGAACTGATCCGCTCCACCGGTCCGGCCATGGGACGGAAAAGCGCACCCTGGCCCAAAACCACGCCGCCGCAGGGCGGCTTTTTCCTGGCCGGAGATGCCCGGCTGGATATAGACACCGGGGCCGCGGCCCCATGGAAAGGAAGGAACCTGCTTTGATCTCACTGCTGGCGCGGCTGTTTATCAAACCGGACCCGGCCCGGGAAGAGCCGGAGACCCGCAGGGCCTACGGCGTCCTCTGCGGGATTGTGGGCATCTGCCTGAACGTGCTGCTGTTCGCCGGAAAGTTTCTGGCGGGCACCCTCTCCGGGTCCATCGCCATCACGGCGGACGCCTTCAACAACCTGTCGGACGCCGGGTCCTCCTTCGTGACACTGGTGGGGTTTCAGCTGGCGGGGCAGAAGCCGGACTCCGAACACCCCTTCGGCCACGGGAGGATGGAGTACGTCTCCGGCCTGGCGGTATCGGTCCTGATCCTGCTGATGGGCCTGGAGCTGGGGAAGACGTCCATTGAGAAGATCCTGCATCCGGAACCGGTGGACTCCAGCCCGCTGATCTTTGCGATCCTCTGCGCGTCCATTCTGGTGAAGCTGTATATGTTCCTCTACAACCGGCGGCTGGGGAAGAAGCTGGCCTCTCCCGCCATGGAGGCCACCGCCATGGACTCCCTCAGCGACAGTGTGGCCACCGCCGCGGTGCTGATCGCCACGCTGGTGGGCCGTTTCACGGGCCTGGAGATCGACGGCTGGTGCGGCGTGCTGGTGGCGGCCTTTATTCTCTGGTCCGGCATCAATGCGGTGCGGGACACGCTGGACCCCCTGCTGGGCACGCCGCCCACCCATGAGTTCGTCCAGCGCATCCGGGATCTGGTGATGGCCCACAGCACCATTCTAGGCATCCACGATCTGATCGTCCACGACTACGGCCCCGGCCGGGTGATGATCTCCCTCCACGCGGAGGTGCCCGCCAACGAGGACGTGCTGGCCCTCCACGATGAGATCGACAACGTGGAGAAGGAGCTGCGGGAGAAGCTGGGTTGCGACGCAGTGATCCACATGGACCCGGTGGTGACGGACGACGGCGTCACCGAGGAGACCCGGCGGCGGGTCCAGACCCTGATCCACTGCATCGACGACGCCATCGACATCCACGATTTCCGCATGGTAGCGGGACCCACCCATACGAACCTGATCTTCGACGCGGTGGTGCCCTTCGGCTTCCGCCTCACGGACCAGGAGGTGGAGCAGAAAATCCGCAGCGCCGTGCGGGCGCTGGACGGCAATTACTACGCCGTGGTGAACGTGGAGCGGTCCTATACGTAAGAGAAAGCAGAGCGGCGGGCGCATAGCGCCCGCCGCTCTGCTGCGCCGATCAGGCTGGATTCGTGCCGAATTCCATATTGGCGTAAATGCGCTCCATGCGGCTGTCTGGGAAATGCTCGTCAAAAAACACATCCACGGCGGAGACGGGGGTCTCTCCGCGGACCCGCTCGGACCAGCGGTCCACTGCCAGCAGGCTCATGGCGCAGTCGAAGACCATGAAAATGGTGAGGACCCAGGTGAGGACCTTGCCGAACCGGTTGGGGATCTTCAAAATCACCTGAGCGACCCGGGGATAGAGGCTTTTGATCCACAGGACGCCCAGAATGCCCCAGAACAAAGAGTAGAGCAGGCAGATCCGGCCGTCGAGGTTGAAGGGCATCCGACTGTAATCCCAGGAAGTGGAGCCGAAGAGAGTCTCCTGCCCCCAGGAGAGCAGGTACTCAATGACACTGCCCACCACGGCTCCGCCGAAAAAGGAGATGGAGGAGCTGCGGTTGCGATAGCGGTACAGGGCCAGGGTCATCACCACCGCGCCGATACCGTAGACAGGGTTGAAGGGACCGTAAACCAGGCCGGAGCGGCTTTCGATATACCCGTTGCGGAAGAGGCACCACAGGATCTCCACCACCACGCCCGCAAAGCTGCCGGCGATGCAGATCAAAGCGACCTTGTAAAAGTTGACGCCGGAGGCAAAGCTATCCGCCTGCTCCTCCTCCAGGTCGATAACGGAGTTGGCGGGGGCACGGCGGAAGAGGCCCTTGCGCTGGGAGCTCTCCTGCCCCTCCCGCAGGCGGGTGGTGAGCTCGTCGGCCTTGTCGGAGGCCCACTGATGGGCCTGACGCAGGCAGGAGGAGGCATCCTCCAGCATCTCCACCTCCCGGGTCACGTCGCTGCGCAGGGCGGCTTGCTCCTCCGGAGAGAGGCTTTGCTGGTCGGCCAGCTGTTCGTAATACTCCTCATACTGAACTTCCAGCGCCTTTTCCGCACGCAGGACGTCCTGACTGCAATCCAATAGATCCTTTGTCTGCATAAAAACCTCCTGTCGAAATTTGCCGTTGTGGGATATAGTAGCACACGGAGGGCGTGAAGGCAAGTGCCGCTCCGTTGTGCAGGGGCTGCAGGAGTACAAGAAAAAATCCCGCCACATTGCTGTGGCGGGATTTTTGAAAGTGCAATCGAAGAATCAGCGCTTGGAGAACTGGGGAGCCCGACGGGCGGCCTTGAGGCCGTACTTCTTGCGCTCTATCCAGAAAAACCGCCTATTTTCAAGCGCTTTACGGGTTGTATTTGAAAATGCACCCCACCGTCTTGACGTCAACGCCGGCCAAAAGCAGATTTGTGATATAGGTGTGCCGGAGCTGATGGGGCGTCACCTCGAAGTCAATGCTATATACCACATCGCTGTTGTGGGCGGCCCGCTCCCCCAGCACCGGGGTCACGGTATGTGGAATCTTCTGGCCGTTGACATAGCGATAGTATGTTCGCTCCCTGACGGTGCGGGTTCGCACATATCCCCACACCCGGCGCCACTGGGTTTCCGACAGTGCCCCGCCGTCCCGGTTGGCAATCACGAAGTCCGAGGTGGACTTTTCCTTGACGGCTTTCAAGCACTCCACCAGCTGGGGCGGGATGGGGATCGTCCGCTTGGCGGCCTTCGTCTTAAGGTCGGTCAGGATCACCGGCCGATTGTGCTCCACGTGCCAGGCTCGGCAGACAACGATGTGCGGGGCGTCCCCTTCCAGAAAGACGCTGTCCCACTGGAGGGCAAGAGCCTCCTCCCGGCGAAGGCCAGAGTATAGGCACAGCATAATAAACGGATATGGCGGCAGGCCGCGGACTGCATCCAGGAGGGTGGTGACCTGCTCATCGGTGAGGGCTTTCCTCTCCTTTGGGGTTTTGCCGCCCCTGGGGTTGAGGTTCTTGCAGGGCGACTCATCTATGATGTGGCTCTCCAGTGCTGAGCCGAAGATCATCTTGTAGAGCATCTGCACCCCCCGGTAAATTGAGGCCGACTGCGCAGCGGCCTTGCCGATGGCCATCTTCACATCGTCCGGGGTGACCTCGGCCATGTACTTTTTCCCCAGCGGTTCGATGATATAGATTTTTACCTTGGAGGTGTAGTCCACAAGGGTGGTCGTGCGGACGTGGGAGCCGTGCATGGCGAGCCACTTGGTGGCGTACTCCTCCACGGTGGGGTTGTCCCGGTGATAAGTGTCCTCCTCAATCTCCCGCTGGACGGCGGCGATTTTCTCCGTCAGCTCCTCCGGCGTCTTAGCATAGAGGGAGATGCGCCGTCCGTCCGGCCCCTTGATCCGCTTCCTGTACTCGCCGCGGCTTGCTACAAATCCATAGGTAGGCTTTTTGGGTCGAGCCATGAGAACGCCTCCATGATGATCTTAAATCCCTAACAGCTGCTTTTTCTTCGCTTCGAACTCCTCTTGCGTCAGAATTCCTTCGTCAAGCAGAGCCTTCAGCCCCCGGATTTCTTCAACAACGGAAACAACCGTGCCGGCCTGGGGCGGGTTAGGCTGACTGGCCGATTTGCCATAATTCATGACAGCGTCCCGGAATTGTTTCGCCGTTTCCAAATCACCCTTGGAGTAGAAGAAGGTTTTTTCCGCTCCGAGCGCAGCGCTTATCCCAAAACCAACATTGATACCTGTGGTGGCAGCCTGTGCGGTGGTGAACACAATTTTCCCATAGGCAAGGCCGGGTTCCTTTAACGAAAAGCTCTGTATCCGAGAGATAGGAACAACCTCCTCAGATTTCTTTGTGGCGATGACGATGTTCTCTCCATCTGTGTGAAGGGTAAAGCCGTTGGAGCATGGGAGTGTGATTTTCTCTGGCATAGGGATGCCTCCTTTCGTTTGCGCTTTTATCAGAAAAACCGTGTCATTTCAAGAAAAATTGCGTTCAACCCCATATTTCGGCAGGAACAAACGGCTTTTTGTGGTATAATCCATTATGCGCAAATACATAATCTTGACGCCAGGGTGGAAAGGATTGCAAAGTGTCGGATATTGATATGGAAGTCCTGCGCCTGTTCCACCCGCTAACCACGGAGCAGAAGCAGGAGATTATTTGTCTCGCCCTGTCAATGTTAGAAGCTGAGCACGAAGGAACTCCTTCTGATCAGCGGTCAACAACTTCATAAGCTCCATGAGCTGCCGATCCTGCTCATCAAGCCCATCCCCGTTTTCGGGGGTGGGCTTTTCTTTTTTCTCTTCAATCAGATAGGCTACAGGGACACCAAGAGCATCCGCCACCGCAACCACCTTTGCTACGGACGGAGAGTTTTTGTCCCACTTATTGATAACTCCATTTCCAAAACCGCATTCTTGCTCCAAGGAGAAAAGGCTCTTGCCTTGAGCCTTGCACAGGCGCCTTATTTTATCGACCACAACGAACACCTCAAAAGAAATTTAGAAAATTTCCTAAAAAGACTTGACTTTCGGCAAATTTGCTAATATACTAAAGGGGCCTTGAGGGAACAAAAAACCAAGCCCCCCTTGAAATAGCGGACTTTCGGAAAATTTTCTATGGCTTCAGCAAAAGTATATTAGCAAATTTTCCGATTTGTGTCAAGGTGTAGGAGGTGAGATTTTGATTTTAGACAACGTCAAGCGTTTGTGCCGCGAACATGGAACCAACATCACCGAGTTGGAAAAGGCGGTCGGCATCGGAACCGGGAGCATTTACAAGTGGGGCAAATCCTCCCCCAGCGTAACCGCGGCAAAGCTGGTGGCGGACTTCTTTGGCATCACGGTGGATGAGATGCTGGCCGACCATTCGGCGCAGGACGTTGACCAGCCCAGCGCATGAAAAAGGCCGCTCCGAGCGGCAGAAAGGAGGGCGAGCCACGGCGGCGCAAACACCAAAAGCGCCCTGCCAAGTGCTGCGAACACCTGACAGGGCAAGCGACCCATTGAACCACGGAAAAGGCCACAGCTGGATTATATCACATCCTCCTGGTGGCTGACAAGTACGCAATCGACAAGGAGTGACGCAAATGACGCTGATGACCCGTAAAGAGGCTGCGGCCCGGCTGGGGATGTCATTGCCCACGCTGGATCTTGAGCGCACCACCGGCCGACTGGCCTACATACAACGGAAACCCGGCAGCAAGGTTTGGATCACCGAGGAGGCCATCGCCGAGTACCTGGCGCGGGCCACCCACCAGGCCCGGCCTGAGATGAAAACCATCAAGCGGCGGCGGTGGGCCTAACTACCGTAAAGACGTAAAGAAAGGAGCAATTCCATGGGATGCGATATCCATGTGATGGTCGAGGCACGCAAATTCCCCTTTTGCCCTGACAAATGGTTCAACGTGGACAACTGGCGGCATAACCCCGGCTTCGGACGCTATGAGGGGGAACCCGCTATGAACGTCAAGCCCATCTACAGCACCAGGTTCTACGAGCTGTTCTCCTTCCTGGCCAACGTCAGGAACTATGGCAACAACCCCTGCTTTGGCTTCGACCGGGGGTTCCCGGAGGATGCGGACAAGCCCACCGCCGAGGAGTATGCCCGGTGGGGCGAGGATGCCCACACCCCCGGCTATGTCACCCTTGCCGAACTGAAGGAGAAGGCCGGAAAGGTGACCAAAGTCAACAGACAGGGCTATGTCCACAAGGAGCAGGTGGCCAGGTTCAAGGAAACCGGCGAGACGCCCGCCTCCTGGTGTCAGGACGTAGGCGGACCCGGTACGGAGCAATATGAGTGGCTGGAATGGCAGGACGAAGTTCACTGCTTTGATGACCTGCTGGCGGCCCTGGATGCGCGCAAGCGCGATGTTTTCTGGATTTTCAGGCCGGAAGATGATGACGGCTCCAAAGATGCCGACATTCGCATCGTCTTCTGGTTCGACAACTGAGCAACAGGAAGGTGATTTACATATGAAACCGAAAAGGAGCCTTGCATCGGTGCTGCTTGAACTGGCCGCTGTGCTCCTGGTGACCGCCCTCGCCTTTGCGTGGGGCAAGCAGACCGCCCTGGCTGAGCGGGGCTACAACGCCATCGGCGGAGAGTACCTTCTCCTGCTCCTCCCCGCCATGTATTACACCGGCAAGCGGACAATCCTGGACTGGATCGCCGACCTCCGGGAGCTGAAGAAAGGACGGTATTAAGGAATGGACAGAAACGTTAGAGGCGGCACCCTCCTGATCAGGACTGCCGGCGACCAGTCTGAGGTGGAGGTCTCCGGGACTCGGATGGACATCATCTTCAACTGGACTGCCCTGACCAATCAGATTTGCCAGACCATCGGAGCCCCGCCGATTGCCCTCGCTGCCATGTTGCCGGGGCTGATCAGCGACTACCAGCGCAATGCCCTCAAGTGCGAGATCAAAATGGAGGGGAAAGCGGGGGCTGGGCGGTGAAGATGGCGCTGAAGGGCAACACCCTGATCCTGGTGGAGGTGGACAACGTACAGTTCGCCATCATCAAGAGCTGGAACAAGATGAAGTGGGACAAGAAAAGCCAGTCCCTCTACGGAACCGCCGACATCGAACTGCTGGACAAGCTGACCAGCATCGTCCGCCTCCCCTCCACGGTGGAGCAGCGGTGGCGGGAGCTCCACGCCCTGCAGGATGCGGTGGATCGGGAGCGGGTGAACCCGGAGCCGGTTCCCTTCTACAAGTACCCCGTGAAGATGCCGCTCTACGCCCACCAGGTCCGCGGGGCGAACATGGCCATGCTGACCTTCGGATGGATGGTACCGAAGGGAGGTGTAGCACATGGATAGCAATAGCAACGTCACGATGGATGCCATCATCACCTTCCTGGGGCAGACAGGGGCATCCACCCCGCCGGAGGCGGCGGAGCTTACCAAGGCGGCGGTCAACATCCTTTTCGCCATTTCGGAGGAAGGAGCCAAGACTGCGGAAGATGCCCTGGACATCATCCACGACTACCGGCTCCAGGCCAAGCAGTACGCAGCCCTCCAGAAAAAGCACCTGACCGCCGGCAAGCCCTTCCTGAAGGACGGCGTGTGGCACTGCCCGGACTGCAATGGGCGGTGCAGACCCAACAATTCCTTTTGCCATCGCTGCGGGAAGAAGTTGGGCTGGAGGTGATCCAGAATGCCGGTCAGAGAAGAATGGCGTGACATCCCCGGTTTCGATGGCTGGTATCAAATCAGCACTGAAGGCAGAATTCGCACTTTCCGAAAGGGGCATGGCGAGAAGGACACCAGATCGGAAATACCGAAATTGCTTACACCAAGGCTGGTAAGGAACATCAAATCAAGTTCCACGTGTCTGCGAATCCGGCTGGTGGCTCCTGACGGAGAGCGTGTTTTCAGGTACATGACCACGCTGATGGCGGACACTTGGATGGGGCCGAGGCCCCCAGGCTACAACGTATGCATCAAGAACAACAACCCAGCAGATGTTCGCCTTTCAAACCTCTGCATCATGAAGCGGAGCGAAATCACCAGGCTGAAGACCACGGGCCCCAAGACGATCCGGCGCAAGCTGCCGGTAATAAAGATCGACAAGTCGCTGGAGGTGGTGGACGCCTATCCCAGCGCAAGGCAAGCAGCTCTGGCCTCCGGGATCAGCCCGGTAACGCTCCGGGACTACTGCAACCGAAAGGTTAAGCGCACGGTCTTTGCCCCGGACGGTTGCATCTACTGCTGGGACGATAGCCGGAGCATTTGGGCCACCCTGCGGAGGGCAATGAAGGAGCTCGATGAACTGGGTCTCCGCTACAACAACCCTTACACAGGTCGGTACTTTGACCTTCCCCCGGATGAGCCTCTGGACATCGACATCGGCACCCTATTGTGGGGCATCGCTCCGGCTCTGATGGAGCGTCTTCAGAAAGAATGTGGGGTGATGCTATGAAAAGCGTATGAAAAAGCCTCTCCATGCGGCAACACGGAGAGGCCGAGAGGCTGGGAAACATCAGGAAAAATGTCCTTGCCTGAGAGGATTATAACACCTTTCACGGCGGGACGCAATAGAAAGGTGGTTTTTTATGAACGAGTGGTACGAGCAGGCTAAGCGCAAGCTGGAGGCCGAGCGGAACTCCGGCAGCTACGACAGGTACGCCAGCGCCATGAAGGGCGCCGTGTGCGAGGCCTTGGACGGGTTCTGCCGCCAGGATGCGGAGTTTGCCCAGGCGGTTGTCCAGGGCGGCACCTTCGCCGACTGCATGAAGGCGGTGGCCAAGAGCTGCGGGAGCGCGATCTCCGACCTGGAGGCGTTCCGCCGGGCGGTGAGGTTCTACTTCCCCGGCGCCGATGTGAAGTTCCACATGACGGTCAACCTCTGCGCCGATGTGGAGGCCGAGGCTGCGGCCACGGCACTGGCGGCCAGCACTGGCCCGAAGATCCTCGACCTTGAGGATTTCCTGTGAGGGGGCGTGAGATGTGACAAGCATGGAAAAGGCCGAGCAATTCGCCGGCAAGGCTCCGCCTTTGAACCAGGCGGAGCGAGACGCCATCAACGCACTGTTCCCTGCGTACATCTTCCGCCGCTCCTGCACCAATGAGATCTGGACTACCTGCTGCCGCAGGCACATGGCGGTGAAGGATGAGGACATGATGGTGACCACCCCGGAACGGAACTTCCCTGCGGTCATGTGGGAGCCTCACCAGCGGGAGCAAAGAAACCGCTGGGATGACCCGCCCAAGCCGACCGTGCAGTGTCCCCTCTGCGGGAAGATGGCCATCGTTAAGGAGCTGCGCTACTCCGGGGGCCGGGACAACCTGAGCCGGTACCGGCGGGCGGTAGTCCTCCGATGGTACCGGGGGGCGTTGTGGGCCAGAGCCTACGACTGCGGCAAGCACTACAGCAAAGACAAAGGGTACAGCCTCACGGGTGAGCCCAAAATCAAGCTGGTGGGCGTGTATCGGTTCAAGCCTGGACTGGCGGAGGCAACCACCAGAGACTGGTACTGGGATCAGCCCTTCATGTCGGTTGAGCGCCAGGACGGGCCGCTCACCAAAGGCAAATGGCACATCCACGGCCCGTTCACCGCCAATGCGGACTATGGCGTCGGCTATGATGTGATCGGGCTGGATGAAATCCAGAAGAGCCCATTCCGCTACTGCATGGCGGAGGAGGCCGAACGGAAATTCACAAAATTCCTGCACTTTCTGACGGCCTGCTGCTTTTACCCCCGGCAGATCGAAATGCTGATGAAGGCCGGGATGAGTAATGTGGTTATGGATTTCGTTGAGCGGGGTGTGAAACACGCCGCAGTCATCAATTGGGACGAGCCGAACCCCTCGAAAGCCTTTGGCTTGAACCGACAGGACATGAAGACCTTCCTCGGCACAAACCGCGATATTCAGATCTTGGAGCTGCGCAAGCGGCTGAAAGGCCGTGTTCCGCTGACACAGTGCGCGGAGTGGATGAGAAACGGTCTGAACATTCAGAAAACCTTCTCTGCCGCAAAGAAGTGGAACCTGCCCCCGGAAAAGCTGATCCGGTATCTGGACGGCTATGTGGGGTGCGCCCAGTACGGTGGCATGAGCAGCCTTGGATCGGCCCTGCGGTTCTGGGAGGACTACCTGACCGCCGCCGAGGCCACAGGCTACCTTCTCCACCGGGAAAACGTCCTGCTCCCCCGAAACCTGGGAGCGGCGCACGACGAGGCCACGAAAAAGCATCAGGCGAAACTGGCACGTGAGCGTGCCGCCCAGCAGCGCGAATGGGAACGTCAGCGGAAAGCGGCGCAGGCCGAACACGACCGCCAGGTGCGTCTGGCTGAAGAAAAGTACGAGGAGCGCCGCCTTAAGCTGGAGAAGAAGTACGGCTTTACCATGGGTGGCTATGTAATCCGCGCCCCCATGAACAAGGATGAAGTTCTGGCCGAGGGTCGCAAGCTCCAGCACTGCGTGGGCGGCTACGCTGATCGCCATGTGCAGGGGAAAACGACAATCCTTTTCATGCGGAAGGCCAAAAAGCCGGACGAGCCCTGGCTGACCATCGAAATGAACGGGAACAAGTTGGTTCAGATCCATGGTTACAAAAACGAGGGCGTACACACCACCAAGGGGCGCTTTGCCCCTGATCCGCGGGAAGCCTACCGGGAGTTCCTGGACACCTGGCTGGACTGGCTGGAAAAGGGCAGCAGGCGCGATAAAAAGGGCAATCCCAAATTGCCCAAGAAGAAAGGAGCAGCAGCATGAGCGAAATGGAAGTAACTGAGGGTCAGCTCCTCAGTCAGGACTTTGGGGTGGGCGGCCCGCCCGCCACTGCGGAGGCGCCCCTCCCTCCTGTGGACTCCGGCAAGACGCCTGACATCCTGGCGGCGGAGATCCGCACCATCAAGAACCAGACCGGCAGGATGGTGCTCAACGCCTCCATCGAGGTTGGGCGCCGGTTGACGGAGGCCAAGGCCAAGCTGCCCCACGGAAGCTGGGGCGAGTATCTGAAGAACGAGGTGGACTACTCCCCCTCCCAGGCACAGAACCTCATGCGGGTATTCCGGGAGTACGGGAGCGACCAGCAGAGCTTGTTCGGCGGCGAGGCAAAGTCCCAGACGTTTGGGAATTTGACCTACTCCAAGGCTTTGAGCCTTCTGGCCATCCCGGATGAGGAGGAGCGGGAGCGGTTCGCCGTTGAGAACGATGTGGAGCACATGAGCGTCCGGGAGCTGAACGAGGCCCTCAAGGCCAGGAACGAGGCCGAGGAAAAGGCCGCCGCCGCCGAGGATGAGGCCCGTGGGCTCCGGCAGGAGGCGGAGCGGCTCCGGGAGGAGCTCACCGACCAAGCCAAGGTCTATGAGGCCAAGCTGACCAGCGCCGGGGTGGAGGCTGACCAGGCCAAGGCCGCCGAGCAGGCGGCGAAGGAGGCCCTGGAAAAGCAGAGGGAGAAGGCCCAGCGGCTCCAGGATGCCTTGAGCGAGGCCAACACCTCCGCCCAGGCCGCCGAGGAGGAACACGCCCGTTTGGCACAGGAGCTGGAGGAACTCCGCAATCGGCCCGCCGAGGCAGACACGGCGGCGGTGGAGGCCGCCCGGCAGGCTGCCATCGCCGAGATGACCGAGAAGGTGGACAAGGCCAAGGACGCCAAGAAGAAGGCCGAGGAAAAGCGCAAGGCCGCTGAGGAGTCCCTTGAGGCCGCACAGAAGGAGCTGGCCGAACTGAAGGCCAAGGGGCCGGAGGTGCGGGAGCTCACTCAGGAGGAAAAGGACGCCCTGACCGCCGATGCGGTGAACAAGGTCAAGGCCGAAAGTGCTGAGCGGCTCCAGGGGTTAGAAAAGAAACTGGCTGCCGCCGACCCCAATGTGGCCGAGTTCAAGGTGCGGTTTACCTCCTGGCAGGAGGAGTACCAGAAGATGATGGAGGTCTTGGGCCGCATTACCCAGGCCGACGAGGAGCGGTCCGCCAAGCTGCGGCAGGCGGTGAAGGCCGCGCTGGAGCAGATGGGGGGTGGTGCCGCATGACAGCCCAGGGTAAGGGGTTCGGATTCCTTTTTGAGATGGGCTGTGGTTAGGCAAGACCCTGACAGCCATCGCCACGGTCGGGGCCGGGTACCAGATGGGCAAGGTCAAGAAGGTGCTGATCGTGGCGCCCACCAGTGTCTGCGCCGTCTGGCCGAAGGAGTTCAACGACTATGCCGACTTCAAGTACACGGTCAAGGTGCTGCTCGGCGACAAGAAGTCCCGCATCAAGGCGCTGGATGACTTGGACAAGTTCCCCTTTGAGGCGCTGAAGGTGGCCGTCATCAACTACGAGTCCACCTGGCGGGAGGACATCTTCGACCGGCTCCTGGCTTTTGACGCTGACCTGATCATCGCCGATGAGAGCCAGCGCATCAAGACCCATGACGCCGCCCAGAGCAAAGCCATGCACCAGCTGGGCGACAAGGCCCGGTACAAGCTGATCCTCTCCGGCACCCCGGTGCAGAACGAGGCGGTGGACATCTTCAGCCAGTATCGTTTCCTCGACCCCACCATCTTCGGTATGAATTTCTACGCCTTCCGGGGCCGGTACTGTGTGATGGGCGGGTTCAACCGCAAGCAGATCGTACAGTACCGCGACCTGGACGCCCTAATCAAAAAGGAACACAGCATCGCCTACCGGGTAACCAAGGAGGAGGCCCTCGACCTGCCGGAGCAGACCTTTGAGAACAGGTACATCACCCTCAGCAAGAAGGAGCGGAACATCTACGACAAGCTCCGGCGAGACAGCTTCGCCGAGCTGGACGGCGGCGGCACCATCACGGCCACAACGGTCTTGACCAAGCTGCTCCGGCTCCAGCAATTCACCGGAGGGTTCCTGGTGGAGGATGATGCTGCGAGGCCCCAGCTGGTGAGCCGGGGCAAGCTGGACGCCCTGGCCGACATCCTCCAGGACTATGTGGTGGAGGGAAAGAAAAAGCTGGTGATTTTCGCCCGGTTTATCCCGGAGGTGATGGAGATCATCAAGCTGGCGGGCGACATCGCCGGCAAGCACGGGATGAAGACGGTAGCCATCTACGGGGACATCAAGAAGGAGCTGCGGGGCGACATCGTCCAGCAGTTCCAGACCGACCCGGCCACCATGGTCTTTGTGGGCCAGATCGACACAGCCGGGACCGGCATCACCCTGACGGCGGCGGACACCTGCGTGTACTACTCGGAGAACTTCAACTATGCCACCTATGAGCAGAGCCTCAGCCGTATTCACCGCATCGGTCAACGGTACCCCTGCACATACATTCACCTGGTGGCCGAGAAAACGGTGGATGAGCTGATTTTGAAGTCGCTGGCCGCCAAGGAAGACCTGGCGAAGACCATCGTGGATGACTGGCGGCAATTCTTTTAGAGGGAGGAACATCTGTGAGCAAGAAAACAAGGCTCTGCCCCTTCAGAAAGGTGGTCGAGCGGGAAACCGATGGCATGACCGGCAAAGTGGTCGAGCGGGAGCGGTTTCAGCCCTGCATTGGGCACAAGTGCATGGCCTATGTGTACACGCTCCCCTTCATGGCCGAGGGCACCGGGGGAAACCCGGACAATTGGGGGTGCGCCCGGCTGCTGAAGGGAGGCACCGACGATGGGGCCTGAAAGCCAGGCCGCTCACACCTGCTACATCATGCAGAACGGCGAGCCTGTGGCCCGGTTCGAGGCCAACAACATCGGGGAGCTGACGATTACCCTTGAAGGGGAGTGCGAGAGCGCAGAGGCACTAATCATCGGGGCTATTGGCCCGATGGCCTTTGAGATGGCCGTCAAGCTTCCCAAGGAGTGGCGCTGCGGCTCCAGGAAGCGGTTCGTCAAACTTCTGATGAGCTATGGGTGCAGTCGGAACGACGCCAATGAGATAGCGGCCATCGTTCCGGCCCCGGTAGGGCAGCGGTCCTACCAGGAATTATTCTTTGACGCGATGGCGCTCTTTGCGGAGCGCGCCACAAGAAAGGATGAGGAACATGGCGCTGATTGACATGATCAAGAACTACCAGGCCCTTCTGGATCGGAAGGATGAGCTGTCCGAGCAGACCAAGGCCAACAACGCCGCCATCGAGGCGGCGAAGGCGGAGATCACCCAGCAGATGGTGGATGAGGACATCCCCCGCATTTCCACCGGCGGCTACTGCTTTACCCTGACCGCCAAGACGTCCTACACCAAGCGGTCGGAGGAGGAGCTGGCCGAAGGCGGGCTGGACTTCCTGGATGTTCTCCGGGAGGAGGGCCTGGGGGACATCATCGTGGAGAAGGTGGACCCCCGCACCCTCCAGTCCACCATCAAGGACTATGTGGAGGAGCACGGGGAACTGAGCGAGGCCCTGGACTCCGTGATCCGCAGCTATGAGTACAATGACATCACCCGGAGAAAGGAATCGGCAGGGAGGAAAAAGAAATGAGCAATGACTACGAGCAGATGGAGCTCGACACCCGTTCTGCGTTGCAGGCCGCCATTGAGGACTTGACCACAGAGACCATCGCCAGCGCCGGCCTGCTGATCCAGGAGCATCACCGGCAGGCTGCCCGTGCGACCATGACCGCCCCGCCCTACGTGCGCAACCGCCACGAAGCCTACGGTGTCGCCGCCGAGCAGCTGGTGAAGATCACCTCGGCGGTCAAGGCCATCAAGAACGACACCGATACCCTGCTGGGCACCCTGGCCGACCCCAATTTCAACGCCATCGATGCCACCAGCTCCATCGTGAACAGCACCACCAAGGCCGCTTATGTCCTGCTGGTGGCCGCCGCTGAAATGAAGCGCACCTTGAACAATCTGTACACGGCTGAGACCAGCGGCCGGGATGATGCCACCCCGCTGGAAGAACTGGCCGAGGCCGCATTTGAAGAAGCTGAACCCGCCGATGACGGCGATCATGAAATGGAGGAATAAGTTATGGCAGACAAGAAGAACAGCACCGCCCTGGCCACGATGGACAGTTTCGCCATCGCCAACCGCTACGAGGGCATCGACCCGGAGCTCCTGGCTGAGCTGCAGGATGAGATGGGCGACCTGGACCCGGAGAACGGCATCACCTGCCGCCAGATCAAGGTGCCCAGCGGTGGGGGCATCGCCTATGAGGTCCAGGGCGAGGAGGAGGGCGACGCCGACCCCATGAAGGAGATCCTCGGCGTGATCGTGTTCACCCACCGGCTGAGCGGGTACTGGCCCGGCTCCTTCGGCTCTGCCAAGGACGCCAAGGACAAGATCCCCGTCTGCTCCAGCATGGACGGCAAGACCGCCGTGTGGGCGGAGACCGGGGAGGTACGGACGTGCGAGACCTGCCCCTACAACCAGTATGGAACCGGGGTGGATGAGAAGGGCAACCCCAGCAAGGGCAAGGCGTGCAAGAATATGCGCCGCATTTACCTGCTGATGGACGGCGACCCCAACTTCTACCTCCTGTCGGTGCCGCCCACCTCCATCAAGGATGTGAACAAGCAGCTGGCGAAGATCCTGGCCAGCGGGACGCCCTACACGGGCATGATCGTGAGCCTCACTCTGGAGAAGGCCCAGAACAGCAACGGCGTGGCCTACAGCAAGGTGGTCATCAAGAAGAAGGGCCTCCTGCCCCCGGCCGCTGCCGCCAGGGTGATCCAGCTCCGCAACGAGATCAAGGCCCAGTATCAGAGCATGGCCCTCACGCTGGACGACTACACCGCCGCCCCGGAGCGGGGCCGGGCGGTGGACGTCACCCCGGACGATGCCGAGATGGAGGCCCTCAACGGCACCGGCACCTTCGAGGAGGCTCCGCCCCACGAGGACGGGGATGCCCCGCTGCCCTTCGCGTAAGCCATATAGGGCTGGTGCCGCCGACCGGCGGTGCCAGCCCACAATACACAATGGGAGCGCCAGGATGAACATTTTACAATGGACGGGCGGTGATGATGCATGGCGGCAAGAGAAAATGTAGACCTCGACCGGGTAGTGGACTACCGGGCAGAGTACACCGCCGTCATTGAGAAATACCAAATAACCGGGGACAACCTGGTGGGCCTGTGCCCCTTCCATCGGGACAAGCAGAGTAGCTTTTCCGTGGACTTGAGAACCGGCCAGTGGCACTGCTTTTCGGAAGATGAGGGCGGCAATTTCATAACCTTCTGGGCGAAGTACCACGGGTGCGACACCAAGCAGGCATACAAAGAAATCCTGGAGAAATACGGTGTGGCCCAGGACAAGCCCAAACCGAAACAGGCGGGCAGCGACGGCCCCAACCTTGCCCCCTACAGCGTGGAGCAGTACAGCTTTGATAAGCGGCTCCCGGTGGACTTCCTGACGGAAACCTGCCGGGTATCCACGAAAAAGGAGCGGGCGGGGCTGACCTGCCTCCAGATGCCTTACTTCTCCGAGGACGGCCAGCAGGCCGCCGTGCGCAAGAGGTATGGCAAGAAGGAGTTCCGCTGGCAGCGCGGCAGCGCCGGGAAGATATGCCTCTACGGTGAGTGGCGGCTCCCGGAGATCCGCAAGGTGGGCTGGGCCATTTTGGTGGAGGGCGAGAGCGACACCCAGAGCCTTTGGTACATGGGCCTCCCCGCCATCGGTGTGGCCGGCGCCTCCATGTTCAAATCCCACCAGGCGGCAGTCATCCAAGGGCTGAAGCTCTATATACACAAGGAGCCGGATGGCGGCGGCGAAACCTTCACCAGTAAGCTGTTCCGCGGTCTGAAGGAAGGCGGGTTTGCCGGGGAGATCTACCTGTGGTCATGCGACCGCCTCGGTACCAAAGACCCCAGCGACCTCTACATCAAGCACGGCAAGGAGGAGGCGGCCCAGCTAATCAAGGAGGCCCTCAAGAGGGCCGAGCGGATCGACTTGGAGGCGCAGCTCACCCCGGAGGCCATTGAAGGGGCGCCCATCAACCTGCGCCAGCCGGAGGGCTGGATTTACTCGGAGAAGGGTATCAGCGCCATCGACCAAAAGACATACACCCCGGTGGGAGTCTGCCGGACGCCCATCATCCTCACCCAACGCCTCAAGAGCCTGGAAACCGGCGATGAGAAAATCGAAGTAGCCTTCAAACGGGACGGCCAGTGGCAGACCGCCATCTACCCCCGCTCCACCATCTTCTCCAGCCGATCCATCACCACGCTGGCCGACCTGGGCTGTACCGTCACAAGCGAGAACGCCAAACGGGTGGTCAGTTTCCTCGGTGCGCTGGAGGCCGAGAATATCGACCTGATTCCCAAGAACGACGCCACATCAACTTTCGGCTGGCAGCCGGGGAAGCGGTTCCTGCCTGGCCACGACGACGGCCTGACCCTGGACATAGACCCCTCCCAGCGCGGCATGGCGGCGGCCTACTGTAAAAACGGCACCATGGAGCGGTGGGTGGAGCACATGGCTCCCCATCGCGGCAGGATGAAGTTTCGCTTTATTCTGGCGGCCGGGTTCGCTGCGCCCCTGCTGAGGATCGTGAAACAGCGGATATTCTTCGTATACAACTGGGGCGGCTCCAAAGGCGGAAAGACCGCCGCCCTCAAGGCTGCCCTCTCCGCCTGGGGGGACCCGGAGCGGCTCATGGTCAGCTTCAACGCTACCCAGGTCGGCCTGGAGCGGACGGCGGCCTTTTACTGCGACCTCCCCCTGGGCATCGATGAGCGCCAGCTGGCCGGGAACAACCAGGGGGCTTTGGAGAAGATCGTGTACATGATTGCCAGCGGCACCGGGAAGATCCGGGGCAGCAAGGGCGGGGGCCTCCAGACCATCCACCAATGGCGCACTGTGGCCCTGGCCACCGGCGAGGAACCACTCAGCACGGAAACCACCCAGACCGGCGTCAGCACCCGTGTGTTGGAAATCTACGGCGGCCCCTTCGACAACGAGGCGGATGCGGCCCTCATGCACCAGCAGTCGGCCACGGACTGCGGCTGGGCTGGCCCGGCCTTCATCGAGAAGATCCTGCAGATGGATGAGCGCCGGATTGTGGAGCTGTACGAGGAAATGCAGAACTATGTCCGCACCGTCAGCGAGGGCAAGAACGGCTCCCACATCGCCGGCATCGCGGCCGTCGCCCTGGCGGACGCTCTCATCGACACCTGGTTCTTCGGCGGGGAGTGGGAGGTATCCTGGGCCTCCGCAAAGCAGATGGCCTCCGACATCCTGATCAGCCAGGTGGAGAGCAATGCCACTGACGTCAACGAGAATGCGGTGCAGTTTGTTGTGGACTGGGTTCTGTCGAACAAGGCGTACTTTGGCCCCAACACCGTGGGCACCTGCTTGGGCTTTACCAGCGAGAGCGGCAACACCGCCTACATCTTCCCATCCATGCTGAACCAGGCCCTGACGAAAGCTGGGTACTCATATCGAAAGACCATGAAGTACATGGCCGACCAGGATTTGATTGGATGCACTGTGCGCAAAGACACCAGGAAAAAGGACTATTCCGTTTCAAAATGGTTTGGAACCAGAAGCGCCCGGTTTGTGGAGTTCTACATTGGGAAATTGGCTAAAGCCGAAGACCCTGTGGATGATGCGGAGGAACTGGCCGAGGCCAGGGCCGCCGTTGCTCAGCCAGAGTGGGAGCAACAACAGTTTGTCCCCATTGATGGTGAAGATGACGAGCTACCATTCTAAAACCTTACGCCTAATTTTAGGCGTGAGGTTAGGCGTGAGGTTAGGCGTGAGGCCGAAAACCTTTGAGCGGCAAAGAGTACGGGGCTTTCATCACACCTATTACACCTAAATTCACCAATTACACTGCTTTATTGCAAATCGTTTGCAAGTCACGATTTTTTGACTTAGAGACATAGCAAAAAGAAAACAAGGGATATTTTGAAAATTAGGCGTGAGGCGTGAGGAGCCGGGGAAATGCTTGGTGCCGCAAAGGATGCGGGCATCACGCCTAATTGGAAAAATAGGCGTAAGGGGGCCGTTTCCCGCCGCGCGGTGAGGCGGCAACGGGGAGAGAAGGGTAAACCCACCACCCCGGCGAGCGAGGCCCACAACGCACCCCTGTGGCCGCACAGGGGCAACCGAGAGGAGGCGCCAAAATGGAGACTGATACCCAGCGGTTGACTCGGTTCCACGCCGACTTCCAAAAGCTCAAGAACAACCGGGAGAAGGTTCCGCTCCAGCAGCTCACTACCCGGTACGCCAGATCCTACAACACCCTGGTGGCGGAGGTCTTGGACGGGGCAGTCTGGTTCTACCGGAAGTGTGTCGAGCTGGAGGAGGACTTTCCCACCTACCCGGAGGACACAGCCGGGAATGAGTGGCTGGCCAAGTGCCTCGCTATCATTGGGGAGGGCGAAAAGAAACCCGGCGGCCTGGTTGACCAGTTTCGGGCGGCCCTGATCGACCGGCTGGACATGGATGAGTACCACGACCTCATCAACGGAACCTACGAGCCCCGCCTCCAGGTTTTCAACCGCTACTGGGCGCGGCATTGCAAACGGCTGGACAGCGGGTGGATTTACAATCGGATTCTTAAGAAATTTTGGTGGCCCAAGACGGAGGGCTACCCAGGGAGCGGGTGCTGGATCAACAGCGACTACACCGGCCGCGATTATCGGTACCCGCCACAGCTGAAGGAGGACACAGCATGATTTTGTTTGACAAGCCCATCGACTGCAATAAGTGCGGCCAGCAGTTTACCGTGGATGACTCCCGCATGGGATCGCTCCGGGACGGTGACTTGGAGGTGCAGTATTTTTCCTGCCCGGCCTGCGGTGCCAAGTACCACATCCTCACCACCAACAGCACGATGCGGAGTCTGATCGAGCGGCGGAAGGCTGTGCAGCTGAAAATCAAGGCGGCCCACGCCAAGAGGTTCAAGGAGCGCACCTTCAAGAAGTACCTGCGTGAGTACGAGCAGATCAAGAAGGAGCAGGAGAAGATTTTCCCGGAGCTTAAGGCCCTGGGGGAGAAACTTCTGCGTGAAGGTGAGCCAAGTGAATGAGTATGGTATCGGCGTCATCAGATGCCATTGGGACAAGAACTTTCGGTGTGGTGTGGGTAGGATGTGCCGCGGCTGTGAGCACCAGCCGGAAGACGATGATAAGCCGAACGGAAAGATGCCGCCGGTCAAACTCCTGTGGATACCCACGCTCAATGCGGCCGGCGATGCATTCATCCCGGACGGTGAACCGAAATGCCCGGCCTGCGGTGAGATGCCGTACAGCACGGATCGGTGCATCTTCTGTGGGCAGAAATTTTTGAAGGAGGACACGAAATGAATATCGAGAACAACATCGCCCGCTTTGAGGCGGAACTGGCCAAGGTTCAGCGCCCCGGCATGGACAAGCTGCTGGAGTACATCCAGAAAAGCGACTTCTACAGGGCCCCGGCCAGCACCAAGTACCACCTCGCCGCCCCCGGCGGTCTCCTCCAGCACAGCCTCAACGTCCTGGATGCGCTGCGGGGGCTGCTCTCCTGGCGGAGCGATGGGGTGTGGGAGTACCGGGCTGCTGGGAAGGTGGTGGACACCATCTCGGATGACAGCGTGATCATGATGGCCCTGCTCCACGACATCTGCAAGACCCACTTCTACGGCACCAGCACCCGGAACGTGAAGAACGACGCCACCGGCAAGTGGGAGAAGGTTCCCTTCTACACGGTGAATGACATGATGCCCCTGGGCCACGGCCCCAAGAGCGCCATGATCATCAAGCAGTACACCACCCTCACCAGCCAGGAGATGTACGCCATCTGGCATCACATGGGCCGGACCGGGGACTACGAGAACGATGCGGCTGTGGGCAAGAGCATCGAGATGTACCCCGCTGTCCTTGCCCTTCAGACGGCGGACATGATGGCCAGCCGGTTCATGGAGGGCGAGAAGGAAAACCTGGAGCTGTTCGCCGATGCCCCCGCCCCGGCCTCCGCCGGCGAGTGGGCGGACAACCCGGCCACCGGGGGACCGGTCTTCGAGGAGGCCCCGCCGCTGAGTGAGGGGGCCTGAGCTGTGGAAATCAAAGCGTCAAAAAAAGAATGGGAGATTCTCGCGGCGGCTATATCCACCTGGGGAAAGGACGCCCAGGCAAAGATGCTCTTGGAGGAAATGGCCGAACTTCAAAAGGAAATCTGCAAAGCGTGGAGAGGGAAAGACAACGAGGTTGAAATTGCGGAGGAAGTGGCAGATGTTGAAGTCATGCTTGCACAAATCAAGATGATTTTTGGCATAGACGCTTCCGTTGGAGTGTACCGCGACGCAAAAATCGAGCGGCTCCGGCAACGCCTGATTATTGCCGGCTGGAAGGGGGATTGCCAGAATGGAGGAGAATAGGGAACGGTGCTGCGGTACCTGCAAATGGCACCAGTACGATGACAGCGGCGATGACCTTGTCTGCGCCAACTCGGGAAGTGAATATTGGGCCGACTATACAGATTATGAGGATGGCTGTGAGGAATGGGAGAGTCGGAAATGAGCGCCCCCCACAAAGAAAGCTGGTATCAGGCCAAAATCATCCGCTGGCTGAAGGAGCAGTACCCCGGCGCATTCATCTGGAAGGCCCAGGCTGGACCCTACTGCCGCCAAGGTATCCCGGACATTTGCGCCATCATCAACGGACACTTCTTTGGATTTGAGGTTAAGCGCCCGGAGGTTGGGCGGCTCTCCAAAATCCAGGAGCAGACCATCAAGGAAATCAATGCCGCCGGGGGGACTGCCGCTGTTGTGTCCTTCCCGGAGCAGGTTCAAAAAATCATCTTGGCGGCGGGGATCAATTGAGCCAAAATCCCAAACGTCTGGGATTTTGAAGGAATACATAACACGGAGGGGCTGGTGGCATGACGCTGCAGGAACTATCGAAATACTACAAGCTACACGAGCGGTTGGAGCGGAACCAGGAGATGCTTTCATCCCTGTACGCAGCGGCAGGGCTGGGGGCGCAGGTGATCACGGGGATGCCCCATGCGCCGGGGGTGTCGGACAAAGTGGGCGACCTGGCCATTGAGATTGGGGACTTGCAGAGCCGGATCGACCATCTCGAATCGAAGTGTGCCGAGGAGAAGAAAAAGCTGGAGAAGTACATCGGCAGCATCAAGGATGACCAGACCCGCATGATCTTCCGCCTGCGGTTCATCCACTGCATGACTTGGCTCCAGGTGGCCGAGGCCATCGGCGGTCGGAACACAGCCAACAGTGTCAAGGCAATCTGCTACCGATATCTAAAAAGTTGTAGCGGCGCGTAGCGGCGTGAACCTTGACGAACCCTGTCTCTTTGTGTTATGGTAGGCTCGCAAAAATCCTAAATCAGCCAGGCGGCCCTTCTTCGGGAGGGCCGCCATCCTTTTTGAAGGGAGGTTTTTGGCTCCGCGCTTTCTCTCCTTTGCGCGTGGTCTTGCATCGGGTACGGCGACCGCCAGCGTCGTGCAGCGGTGACAGACGACAAAAGGGAGGTCTTCACATGGAAATTGTGAAGATGAAATTATCGGAGCTGAACCCGGCGGAGTACAACCCCCGGAAGGCTCTCAAGCCGGGAGATCCGGCCTACGAAAAGCTGAAGGCGTCCATCCTCTCCTTCGGGAACGTGGAGCCCATCGTGTGGAACCGTAGCACAGGGAATGTGATCGGCGGCCACCAGCGGCTCCGTGTCCTTTTGGATCTGGGGGTGGAGGAGAGCGAGGTCAGCGTGGTCGACCTGTCCGAGGTGGACGAAAAGCGGCTGAACATCGCCCTCAACAAAATCACTGGCGAATGGGATGATGAAAAACTGGCGTCTCTGCTGGCGGACATCACCGCCGGCGGCGCGGATGTATTTCCCACCGGCTTTGACGATCAGGAGCTGGCCTCCATGTTCGCCGACCTCTCGAAGGCGACCGCGCATGACGACGGCTTTGACCTCACCGCTGCCCTGGAGAAAGCCTCCTTTGTGAAACGGGGCGACGTTTGGACAGTGGGCAGGCATCGCCTGGTGTGCGGGGACGCCACCTCCGCCGAGGACGTGGCCACGCTGATGGACGGGAAGAAGGCCAACCTCATCTTGACCGACCCGCCCTACGGGGTGTCCTTCAAGTCCTCGGACGGGCTGACCATCCAGAACGACTCCATCAAAGGGGATGACTTCTACCAGTTCCTCCTCCAGTCTATGACGAACATGGTCGCTCACCTCGAAAGGGGCGGAGCGGCCTATGTTTTTCATGCGGACACGGAGGGATTGAACTTCCGCCGGGCGTTTGTCGACGCCGGCCTGCATCTGGCCGGGGTGTGTATCTGGGTGAAGAATTCCCTGGTGTTGGGCCGCAGCGACTACCAGTGGCAGCACGAGCCGGTCCTGTACGGTTTCCTTCAGAACGGCAAGCACCGCTGGTATTCCGACCGCAAGCAGACCACCATCTGGAACTACGACAAGCCCAAGCGGAACGAAAACCATCCCACCTCCAAACCGCTGGATCTGCTGGGCTACCCCATCTGCAACAGCTCCCAGGAGAACGCCATCGTGCTGGACACCTTCGGCGGCTCTGGCTCCACCCTCATGGCCTGTGAGCAGTTGGGGCGGATCTGCTACACGATGGAACTGGATGAGAAGTATGCCTCCGTCATTCTCCGCCGCTATGCGGAGGGCTCCAGGGACGCCAGCGGCATCCATGTCCTTCGGGACGGGGAGCGCATTCCCTACGCAGACCTGGTCAAAGAGGTCGAGGCCCGTGGATAGGTTAAAGCTGGGCAGCCTGTTTGACGGCTCCGGGGGCTTTCCCCTGGGTGGCCTGCTGGCCGGGATTACTCCTGTGTGGGCCTCGGAAATCGAGCCGTTCCCCATCCGGGTGACCACAAAGCGGCTGCCGGGTATGCGGCACCTGGGGGACGTGTCCTCCATCAACGGTGCGGACATCGAGCCGGTGGACATCATCACCTTTGGCTCACCCTGCACCGACATGAGCATCGCCGGCAAGCGGGCTGGCCTGGAGGGGGCGCAGTCCTCCCTTTTCTACCAGGCTATCCGCATCATCAAGGAAATGAGGTGTGCTACCAATGGAAGATACCCGCGCTGGATCTGCTGGGAGAACGTCGTCGGGGCCTTCAGCTCAAACCAAGGCCGCGACTTCAAAGCGGTCCTCGATGCGGTCATCGGTATCGCAGAGCCGGGGGCCTCGGTGCCTATGCCTGATAAAAACCGCTGGCCCTACGCCGACGTTTACATGGGAGACGGATGGAGCGTTGCGTACCGCACTTTCGACGCTCAACATTGGGGAGTCCCCCAGCGAAGGCGCCGCTGTTACCTTGTCGGAGATCTTGCAGGCCGATGCGCCGGACGGGTACTCTTTGAGTCCGAGGGCCTGTCAGGGTATTCTGCGGAGGGCTTTCGCACGTGGCAAAGAGCTGCCCGATATCCTTCGGCTGGCGCTGGAGCAGCAGGCCGGATATGCTTGAACGATCAGGGTGGAGGGCGCATGGACGTTTCGGAGGAGGTGGCAAGTACCCTCCGGGCGGAGAGCCACGGCCACCCGCCCTGTGTGATGGCTGCTGGCTTTTGCACAGAGCACTCCGCTGACAGCAGATCTATCGGTTATGGTGAGGAGTGCTCCCCGACACTTCGGGCCGGGGTGGTGCCCGCCGCTGTGTATGAAAACCACAGCCAGGACACCAGGTACACCGGCCCGCTCGACACCGCACCGACAGTGTCTGCCACCTACGGCATGGGCGGCAACAACCAGCCCTTTGTGGTGGGGATGCGGACATACGATGTCCGTTTTACCTCGGAGGGCACGAGGAATGCCCGGCAGAACGTCTACGAGACGGACACTGCCAGAACCATAGACACCGGGGGAAATCCCCCCGACTCCAACCAGGGCGGCGTGGCAGTGGTGGCCGACCCTGCAGCCTATGCCATAACCATGTGCGGGTTCCCCCAGGTCAGCAAGGAGCAAGCCCCCACGCTGCTGGCCAGAGACTTCAAAGACCCCACTTCAGTCAACCGGGGATACACCGTGAGAAGGCTTACCCCCACAGAATGCGCCAGGTTGCAGGGCTTCCCGGATTGGTGGTGTGCTGAGCTGGAGACCCCGGAGCCGACCGAGGCGGACATCGCCTTTTGGTCAGAGGTCTGGGAGGTCCACCGCAGGATCGTTGGGACGGCCACCAAGCCTAAGACCAGGAACCAGGTCATCAGCTGGCTGCAGGCGCCGCATTCGGATTCCGCAGAGTACAAAATGTGGGGGAATGGTGTCGCACTGCCAAATGTGTTCTTCGTACTGGCAGGGATTGTGTGGTCTACACAAATCAGCGGCGAGTAATTTGTGACAGTCAGGCCGATAAACAACTTGCTATTCTGGCCATGTAGAGCGAATATGTGACCAACAAAAGCAAGGAGGCAGAAAGCCATGACAATCAACTACAACCGCACCGGGGCCGACCGTAAGCCCCTGATCGCCGCCATCGCCAGCATCACCGGAGCCGAGGCCAAGTACCTGGGCGCCCCGACTTTTGCCTACCAGGTGGACTACTTCACCATCGACCGCAGCGGCGCCGTCACCTTCGACGACCGGGCCGACAGCGAGGAGGTCGAGAACCTCATCGAGCGACTGGCCAGCATGGGCTTTGAGGCCGAGCCGGTCGAGCGGGAGGCTGACACCGGGGCGGAGCAGCCCGCAGCGCACGATGGGCTCACCATTCAGATGCCCACGGACAGCTTCACCCCGGAGGCCCTCAACAACCTCCACAGCCTCATCGCCGCCAAGGGGCGGCTGATCCGCAAGGCCCTTGGCGTTGACCTCCTGCCGGTCCAGGTGGAGGCCGATACGGTTTCCTTCCCCTGGTTCAGCGGCGAGGCCACCGGCGATGAGATCAAGGCATACACGCACCTGATCACCGCCCTCTGCGACATGGCCCGGAACCAGAAGCGCATCATCGCCAGGGAGAAGGACACCGACAACGACAAGTACGCATTTCGGTGTTTCCTCCTTCGGCTGGGGTTCATTGGGGCCGAGTTCAAGGAGGAGAGGAAGATCCTCCTGCGCAACCTCACCGGCAACGGTGCATTCAAATCCGGTAAGCGTGGCACTGAGGCCCTCCGGCCGGAACCGCCCGGCCCCACCGCCCAGGTGGAGGCCCAGGGCGACCCGGCGCTGGCCGAGGCCGCAGCGGATGCGGCGCTGATCGAGCAGGTGAACGCCTCCTTTGAGGCACAATAAAATACACGATCCGGCCCCCACATTCTTGTGTACTTTATGGCTTCGAAATAGCTTGCTATTACCTCCGTTTAGAGTGATTAATACACTACCGAAAGGGAAAACACAACAAACGGAGGACAACAAAATGAACGAGAAGCTGATGAACCAGGTCGCCGAGATGAAAAAGCAGACCATCGGGGTCGAGGTCGAGATGAACAGCATCGAGCGGAGCAAGGCCGCCAAACTGGCCGCCGAGTTCTTCGGTACCCGCAGCTACGAAAACACCGCCCGCCGGAACGGCTACAGCACCTGGTCCGCCTGGGACGCCCAGGGCCGCGAGTGGAAATTCCAGAAGGATGTCAGCATCCACGGGCCGGACAGCGAGAAGTGCGAGATGGTCACCCCAATCCTGACCTACGCCGACATGGACCTCCTCCAGGGGCTGGTGAGGCACCTGCGCAAGGCCGGCGCCAAGAGCGACGCCACAAGGGGCTGCGGAGTCCACATCCACATCGGGGCCAAGGGCCACGATGCCAAGAGCCTGCGGAACCTGGCCAACATCATGGCCAGCCACGAGCGCCTCCTGGCGGACGCCCTTAACCTCGACCGGGGCCGGATGAGCCAGTATTGCAAAACGGTAAACCCCGCCTTCCTGGACAAGCTGAACCGCGAAAAGCCCTCCACCATGGCCGACCTCGCCGAGGTTTGGTACACCTGCAACAGCAGCAGCTGGGACAGCCGCAGCGCCCACTACAACAGCAGCCGCTACCACATGCTCAACCTCCACGCCACCTTCACCAAGGGCACGATTGAGTTCCGCCTTTTCCAATTCGACGCCCCGGCGGATGGCAAGAAAAACGGCCTCCACGCCGGCCAGCTGAAGAGCTACATCCAGCTTTGCCTCGCGCTGAGCCAGATGGCCAAGGCCCTCAAGAGCGCCAGCCCCAAGCCCCAGCAGACCGACAACCCCAAGTACGCCATGAGGACTTGGCTCCTCCGGCTGGGGTTCATCGGAGAGGAATTCGCCACCGCCCGCGACCTCCTGACCCGCCGCCTCGCCGGGGACGCGGCCTTCCGCAACGGAAGGGCCGCCTGACCCGCCCGGCTCCGCACCGCCCCGCCTAACCCGCCACAAGCGGGCTTTAGGCAGTAGAAGGGGATGCCCTTCGGAAAGGACGGATCGGAAATGGCGAAAAGGTTTTACATTGCCTACGGCAGCAACCTTAACCTCCCGCAGATGCGGGGGCGCTGCCCTGGGGCGACCGTTGTTGGCACCGCAGTCATTGAGGACTACCGCCTGCTGTTCAAGGGCAGCAAGACCGGCTCCTACCTCACCATCGAACCGTGGGAGGGAGGCCGGGTGCCGGTGGCTGTGTGGGAGGTCACGGAGGCAGACGAGCGCAGTCTCGACCGCTACGAGGGCTACCCCGTGTTCTACCACAAGGTAGGGATGGAACTGGAGGTGACGCTGGCCGGCTCCGGCGAGGTGCGCACCCTGGAGGGCTTTGCCTACGTCATGTACGCAGACAGGCCCCTCGGAACCCCCAGCAATTCCTACTTCATCACCTGCACCCAAGGGTATCGGAGCTTCGGCTTTGACCCGCGCATCCTGCTGGATGCATACACAGACAGTAAAGGGGAGGGGATTCTATGCACAGCAAAACAGTGAGTGAGCGCGTCTGCCCCAGGTGTGGGCAGACGTACACCGAGCGCCCGGCCATGGCCAGGGACAACAGCGGCCCCATCTGCCCCGACTGTGGGACGCGAGAGGCGCTGGAGAGCATCGGCGTGGGTGCGGATGAGCAGGAGCGCATCCTCGACACCATCCATCGCCACCAGGCGTAAGCGCAAACAACACGGCAGCGGACGGCTCGGAGGGGCCGCCCGTTCGCTCGTTGGATGAAAAGGTACTGTGAGCCCCTCCCCCAGGGGAGCGGGGGCGAAAACGCCCGAAACGCGTGTAGTCACCAAAAAAATTTTTTTGGCTACTTTCGTTTCCGGGGCGTTATTTTTATGCCATTTTTCAGAGAGGTGATCAGGTTGGCGACCGCCAGAAAAGGAAAAATCGAGGAGACCCCCGGCTACTGCAAAGCCGAAGACCTGGCGAATCTGTTCGCCCTGACGGGCCAGTGGATCAACCAGCTCACCAGGGACGGGGTACTGAAGAAAAGGGACACCCCCGCCGGGAAACGGTACAACGTGGTGGAGTCCACCAGGGCCTATGTGCAGTACCTTCGGGACAAGGCGGCGGGCCGCGGGGAGAAGGGCATCCCGGAGTCCAAGGAGCTGGAGAAGTTCGAGGCCGAGGTGCGCATCAAGCAGGCCAAGGCCCAGATCGCCGAGCTGGAGGCCCAGGAGCTCCAGGGCATCATGCACCGCAGCGAGGACGTGGCCGCCCTGACGGAAGATCTGTTATACACCATCCGGGATTCCCTTCTGGCTCTGCCTGGCCGTCTGGCCGTGGACGTGGCCGGGACTACCACCGCCGCCGAGGCCGCCGAGGTCATCAAGCGGGAAGTCTACCTGGTGATGAAGGACTTGTCCTCCTACACCTACGACCCGGAGAAATATGCCGAGCGCGTCCGGGAGCGGATGGACTGGCAGGCGGAGCACGAGGGTGTGGACGATGACGAATAGCAGAGCGGAGCGCCGGCAGGCTGAGGCAACCGCCAACCGGGCGGCCCGCCGGCTGATGAAGGCTATTTCCAGAGGGCTGGCCGGGATGCAGCCCCCGGAGAATCTGACCGTCACCGAGTGGGCGGAATGCAAGCGGTACCTCTCCACGGAGGCCAGCGCCGAGCCGGGCCTCTGGCGCACCAGCCGGACGCCCTACCTCCGGGCCATCATGGACGCCTTCACCGACCCGAAGATCCGCCACATCGTTTTTGTGGCCGCGTCCCAGGTGGGCAAGACGGAGGTCATCAACAACATCATCGGGTACATCATCGATCAGAACCCCGGCAGCATCCTCTTTGTCCATCCGACCACCATCGACGCCAGGGAGTTCTCCAAACTGCGCATCGCGCCCATGATCCGGGACAGCCCCGCCGTGCGCCGGCGCATCTCCGCCCCCAAAAGCCGGGACAGCGGGAACACCCTGCTCCAAAAGACCTATCCCGGAGGCATCCTGACGCTGTGCGGCTCCAACGAGGCCCACGCCCTGGCCTCCAAGCCCATCCGTTATGTGTTCGGGGACGAGAGAGACCGCTGGGCGCAGTCCGCCGGCACCGAGGGCGACCCCTGGGAGCTGGCCATGGCCCGACAGACCACCTTCTACAACGCCAAGGCGGTGGAGGTCAGCACCCCCACCATCCGGGGGAGCAGCAACATCGCCAAGAGCTTCGCCAAGGGTACCATGGAGCGGTGGAAATCCCAATGCCCCCATTGCGGCGAGTTCCACGAGATCCAGTGGAAGGACATCCGCTACAAGGCGGAGGAGACGGTGGTAAATCACGAGCGTACCTATACGGTGCATGATGTGTTTTGGATCTGCCCCGGCTGCGGCTGCGTGTCCGAGGAGACCACCATGAAGAAACAGCCCGCCAAGTGGGTGGCCGAAAACCCCGCCGCCTATGCCAACGGCGTCCGTTCCTTCTGGCTGAACGCCTTTGTCAGCCCGTGGGCCAGCTGGGAGAGCATCTGCTTGAAGTACCAGAACGCCCTGGGGGACACCGGGAAGATGCAGGTGGTCTACAACACCTGCTTTGGGCAGCTCTGGGAAGACCGGGGCGACACCCAGGACCCGGACACACTTCTGGGGCGGCGGGAGGTATACGAGGCCGAGCTCCCGGAGGGTGTGCTGGTACTCACCGCCGGCGTGGACACCCAGGATGACCGCATGGAGTACGAGATCGTGGGCCACGGCCACTTCGGGGAGACCTGGGGCATCGAGAAGGGCATCATCATGGGCCGCCCGGACGATCCGGCCACCTGGAACAGTCTGGATATGATGGTTTTCGACAGGGTTCTACGTTTTAAGGATGGCCTGGGCCTGAAGGTCAGTATGTCTTTTGTGGACGAAGGTGGTCACTTCACCGAATGGGTGCGGCAATTCTGCCGGAACCGGGTGGGGAAAAAGGTGTTCTGCATCAAGGGCTTTCCGGGGGCCGACCGCCCCTTCACCAGCCCGCCGAAAAAGCAGAAGATCATTATCAAAAACCGATACCTGGGGACGGTGTGGCAGTACCAGCTGGGTGTGGACTCCGGCAAACAGATCATCATGGACAACCTCAAGGTGCAGGCTCCGGGGCCGAAATACTGCCACTTCCCCCTTCGGGATGACTACGGCGCGATGTATTTCCACGGCCTGCTGTCGGAGCATCTGGTGCCGGAGGGGAAGGTGCGTCAGCGGTGGATCTGGACGAAGATACAGGGCCACGAGCGCAACGAGCCCCTAGACTGCCGGAACTACGCGCTGGCGGCCTTCAAGGTGCTGCCGGTAGACCTGGATGCTGTGGATCGGCGCCTGAAGGTGGCACGGGGTAAGCGCCCATCGACCGAGGAGGCCCCCAGGCAGCCCCCCCAGCGCCGGGGGCCGGTCAAACCGAAGGACACTGGATACGATGATTGGTAGGTGAGAGTATGGCGGCAAACACAACTGAACTGAAGGCGCGGCTGGCCTTCTGGCGCAGCGCCCTGGAAAAACTGCGGGAGGCTTACCTCGCGCTCCTAGACGGCGGCGTCAAGAGCTACAAGATCGGCAACGAGGAGCTGACCCGGCTTGACCTGGTCTCCCTCCAGAAGCGCATCGACGAGGCCGAGAAAAAGGTGGACGAACTGGAGGCGCTGCTGGCAGGCGGCCACGCCCGGCGGGCCTTTGCGGTGACGCCCATGGATTGGTAGGTGGCAGGATGTATCAGGATAAACGAACAGGGCTTTACCTCCCGGAGGATGCCCGGCCCCAGGCCAGCGGATACAGCGAGGCCGGGGCCAGCCGGACCCGGCGGGCGCTGAAGGGCTTTAATGCCCACAGCGGCAGCCCCAACGAGGACATCAACTGGAACAACTACACCCTGCGCCAGCGCGGCCGGATGCTCTACATGAGTTCCCCGCTGGCGACCTCGGCCATCAACACCAACCGCACCAAGGCGGTGGGCATCGGTCTGACGCTGAAACCGGCCATCGACCGGGAAACGCTGGGGCTCTCCCAGGAGGCTGCGGAGGAGTGGCAGCGGCACACGAAGGCGGAGTTCAGCCTTTGGGCCAAGCGGAAGGACGCCTGCGATGCCACCGGCATGAACAACTTCAACGCCATACAGCAGTTGGCCCTTGTGTCCTGGCTGATGAGCGGGGATGTGCTCCCCCTGATCAAGCGCCGGCCCCCTGACCGCATCCGGCCCTATTCCCTTCGGATACACCTGGTGGAGGCGGACAGGGTGCGGACGCCCATGGAGTACGGCGGCACGACTTTCCCCAGCATCACCAACGGGAAGAACCCCAACACGGGGAACCGCATCTTTGACGGCGTGGAGGTGGACGCCAGCGGCATGGTGGTGGCATATTTCGTTCACAGCACCTACCCCTGGGAGGCGACTATGGCCGAGAACGAGTGGGTGCGGGTGGAGGCTTACGGCAAGAAGACCGGCCTTCCGAACATCCTCCACATCATGGGCAGTGAGCGGCCTGACCAATACCGGGGCGTGACCTATCTGGCCCAGGTGATGGAGCCCCTGCTCCAGCTGCGCCGGTACACCGACTCCGCGCTGATGATGGCCCTTGTGCAGTCCTTCTTCACGGCCTGGATCATCACGAAGTCCAACCCGGACGGCATACCCTTCAACGAAACCGGCGACGGGGTGGTGGGCGTTCCCGGCTCCAACCCCTCGGAGGCTCCGCGGGGAGAGAACGAGTACGGCATGGGGGCCGGTACCATCAATGTCGTGCCGGAGGGGGAGGATGTCAAGTTCGGCAACCCCACCATGCCGGTGGCCAGCTTTGACACGTTCGTGAAGACCTTCTGCAAGCTGGTGGGCGCCGGCCTGGGCATCCCCTATGATGTCCTGGTGAAGGAGTACAACTCCAGCTACTCCGCCGCCCGTGCTGCCCTTCTGGACGCCTGGGAGGAATTTCGGATGCGGCGGACGTGGTTCGTGGACGATTTCTGCCAGCCGGTCTATGAGATATGGCTTTCCGAGGCTGTGGCTCGTGGGCGAATCATCGCTCCGGGCTTTTTTGATGACCCGCTCATCCGTGCGGCCTGGTGTTCGGCGCAGTGGATCGGCCCAGTGCAGGGTTCCCTCGATCCGCTGAAGGAGGCTAATGCCGCCGTGGTGAAGATCCAGCACGGTCTGAAGACACATGAGCAGGCCACCATGGAGGACTCCGGCGGAGACTGGAACGCCAACGTGGAGCAGCTGAAGGCGGAGAACGAGAAACTCAAGGCGGCCGGTGGGGGTGCGTCCGGGCCGGCGCCGGATGTGCCAACGGAAAAAGACGATGACGAAGGAGGAGATTCAGAATGAGCTTTTTGGATGATCTCTTTGGCAAAGGGCGGTTCCGGGGCGCTCCCGCTCCGCCCTACCAGATGGCGGCACCGCAGGGCAAGCCCTACACCATGGCGATGGTGGACGGTGAGAATGCGGAGATCACCATGTACGGGGAAATCGTGGAGGCGCGGCCCGTTGATTGGTGGACTGGCGAGCCTGAGCCGGGAGCGTTCATCATTCAGAGCGAGTTCCTGCAGGACCTGGAGACCGTAGCCGGCGCCAAGGTGCTGACCATCAGGATGAGCAGTATTGGCGGGGATGCCGGTGTATCCATCCTGATCCACAACCGCCTGCGGGACATGGCGGCGAAGGGCACCAGGCTGAGGTGCGTCGTGGACGGCGTGGCGATGTCCGGCGGCTCCCTGATCATGTGCGCCTGCGATGAGGTGGAGGTTAACCCCTCCAGCCTTATTATGATCCACAATGCGGCCTGCACTCTGCGAGGCGGTCACAACGCCAATGACCTCCGGCAGCGTGCCGCAGCGCTGGACGCCTGGGACAAAGCCCAGGTGTCCATCTATAAGCGCAAGACCAACCTCTCGGATGAGGTAATCTCGACCATGATGGCGAACACCACTTACATGACGGGGACCGAGGCGAAAGAGGGCGGTTTTGCTGACAAGCTCCTGGAGGACGCTGAACCGCTGGACATTGCCGCCAGTGCCGACAAGCGCAGCCTGTTCGTGCGCGGTCAGGAGTTCCACCTCACTCCGGGGATGCTTGCCCCGGATACCATTCCTACGGTCAAAACCGGGGCCCCGGTCCCGGTCAAGACAAATACAAACCCGCCGGCGCAGACCGGCAGCGAAGGAGGAAAAACCATGGCAAAGAATCTTGAGGAGCTCCGGGCGGAGAACCCGGAACTGGCCGAGGCGCTGATGGCCGAGGCCAAGGCCGCCGTGTCCGCGTCTGCGGGCGGCGGAACCCCCGCGCCCCAGCCCGGCCCGGATGCCGTCAGCGCCGCCGTCCAGGCGGAGCAGAAGCGCATCCAGGAGATCGACGCGGTGGCGGCTCTGTACGATGCGGACACCGTCCAGGCGGCGAAGTACGGCGAGAACGCCTGCACCGCCCAGGAGATGACCTACCGCGCCGCCCAGAAGGCCGCCCAGCAGGGTAAGAAGTTCCTGGGCGATTTGGAGGATGACACCCAGGCGTCCGGCGCCCAGGGCGTCCCTGCTGCGGGCGACCCCGGCAACCCGCCCCCCGCGGAGTCCCAGACGCCTGACCAGCGCATGGCCAGCGCCCGTGCGGAGGTCAAGGCCCTTTTCGGAAAGGAGGAGAAGTAATCCATGACTAAGGAACTGCGCCAGAAACTCGGCAGCATGGAGTATGACGGTCTGATCACTGGCCTCAACCCGCCCACCCGCGTGGATGGCGGCACTATTGCCAAGCTGTCCGCCGCTGCGGTCTATAAGCGGGGGACCCTCTTGGCTAAGTCCTCCAAGGATGGCCTGCTGCACATCCTGGGGGAGGAGCCCCCTGCCGCCGCCGAGGGGCAAACGGCGGACACTTATACCCCGGACTGCATCCTGTGCGATGACACCGAGGTGGGGACTGCCGAGGATGTCCCCGTGGACGTCTATGTCGCCGGCTGCTTTGACCCGGAGAAGGTCACGGTGGCTGAGGGCTACACCGTCACCCAGGCCGACAAGGATAAGCTCCGCACCTACAGCATCGTCTTCAAGGCCGCAACGCCGGCCCCTTAAAGGAGGAGGAATCACATTATGGCTGTTTTGAACTTTTTTGACACCTACATCCTCATGGCGATCATGGAGGAGGTCGTGCCCAACACGTTCTTCTTCCGCGACCGCTACTTCCCCACCGGGGAGGGGGATGTGTTCGCCGCCGACAAGGTCCTGACCGAGTACCGCAAGGGCGACCGGAAGATGGCGGCCTTCGTCTCCGAGCGCATCGGGGACATCCCCATGGACCGTATCGGCTATGAGATCCACGAGCTCCAGCCCGCTTTCGTCGGTGTGTCCCGGATGCTGACCGTGGACGAGCTGAAGAAGCGCGGCTTCGGTGAGGCGCTCTACGCCAACTCCACCCCCGCCCAGCGGGCCGCCCGGCTCCAGCGGGACGATATGCGCGACATGGATCTGCGCATCCGCCGCCGGGAGGAGTGGATGGCCGTCAACACCATGCTGGAGAACGCCTGCTTCATCCAGGAGTATGTGGACGACCAGACCAAGGGCAAGGCCCTCAGCGTGAAGTTCTACGAGGGCTCCAGCGACCACCTCTACACCGTGGCCAAGCCCTGGACTACCTTCGCGGAGATGCGGGCGGACATCATCGCCATGTGCCGGATGCTGTCCTACCGTGGTCTGCCCGTGGCCGACCTGCTGCTGGGCACCCAGACGGCGGACGCCATCCTGCAGTTCGATGACCTTCAGAGGCTGCTGGACAAGAACAGCGGCATCGCCATCGGCGCCATCAACGAGGAGCTCTCCGCCTATACCGGCGTGGTGTTCCTGGGCACCATCAACTTCGGCGGGTTCCGGCTGAACCTGATCTCCGTGGACGAGAGCTACGAGGATAAGGACGGCAAGAACAAGTCCTATTTCCCCGCGGACGAGGCCATGGTCACCGCCCCCAACTGCGGGCATCTCATGTATGGCCAGATCACCCAGATCGACTTCGGCAGCACCGACTACACTTCCCACCCTGGCATCCGGGTGCCGAAGTTCACCCTGGACCAGGACAAGGATATGCGCAAGCTCCGTCTGGCCTCCCGCCCCCTGTCCGCACCCAAGAACTACTGCCCCTACATCCGGGCCAAGAAAGCGGTGGGCTGAGATGCGTAGCGTTGTGATCAAGACCGGCGTCTATGGCCGCAGGGACGAAAAGGGCCGGGTGCTTCCTGTTGCCAAGGGGGAGCAGGTGACCCTCTCGGATGAGGAGGCGGCCCGGCTGGTGGACCTGGATGTCGCTGCCTATGCGGATGCCCCCACGAAGCCCCCCGACACGCCCCCTGCGT
>PPYF01208552.1_pt1 | contig 36839 bp, 57 predicted proteins | sample 1559871 | NCBI WGS metagenome assembly PPYF01 (sample SAMN08240021, study PRJNA423297) | Human gut metagenome, whole genome shotgun sequencing project.
TTCTATACATATTATAACCCAACTATGCTTTTTTGTAAATAATATCCTTGTTACGCAAATAGTTGTTCAATCTTTTTTCGGTTATTTTCCAACTGGTAATTATCGAATTTTTGTAATCCTTATTATCATCAGAAGTTATGATTTTAAGTACCAGAAGAGAACTTTCTTCATCATTCAAAATTTTTTTCACAACCAAACCAGTATTTGGACGCTTGTCCCTGAAAATGTAATCCGGATCATCTAATACTTCTCTCACATAATGTATCGTATCTATGTATGCTTCCGGATGCCTTTCACGAATGTGCATCATTTGTTCTTCTGTAATAATTACCTCATCGGTTATATGATTGCTGGAAATGCAATCATAAATATTCCAATCTAATAGTCCAAGACTGTGAATTACAACTCTTTCCTCATTAACGATAATACCATCTCCCCTACGAACCTGATTATACTTCATATCGGTTCTCCTTTCTGCCAATAACTTTTCTTGGTTTGTGATTGCACCCTTTGGTACAACCAGTTTATTTTGGTATTGTAACACAGGGGTTTCACTATATACAAGTAGAAACTTGATCCTTTGCACTATTCATTCCATCCACCCAATTACACAAAATCACAATACTCTCTAAATTTACATTGATATATGTACGCCACCTTTTCTTCCGCCAAGCACTTCTTTCCCCTTTAAATTCTCCCATGAAAAATCATCAATTTTCTCACGGGCGACCAGAAAGTTTCCGGCTCTCTGTGTAAGTTGGGCGAAATTTACCACATAGTCATTCGCGCCCTCGTTATAAGTGTAGATGGAAGCTTCAGAGCCCATGAATCCGATATCAGCATTTCCGGACAGCACAGCGGTCATAGTTTTATCCGCTCCAAACGGAGCAATAAACTTAGTACAAGACACTACAAAAAGTCAACACTTTCTACCGTGTAATTTTCATTCAAATGAATTTCCTCTATGGTAGATCTCCAGAATGTCCGCCGATTTTCTGGTGTTAATTGTTCATATATTTTTTTGAAATCGGAGTGCAGGAGTTTTTCCAGATATGTAAAATCTTTTTCAGCTTCCGGATGGATAGCGGAAAGCTCTTTCAGTTCTTTTTCAATCCGGTCATATTCAGCGCTGTAATATTCCCATGTGATTCGGTCTTTCTGGAAGAGCAGATTTAAGCGATCCAGTTCTTTGTTTAGCTTTTCTGGTGTTCGTGTATCTTGCATTTTCTTTTTCTGTTCACGGATTTTCGTATATCGAATCTGATATTTCTTATATTCTTCTGATAAATTTTCAAGTAGATATTTTTCGATGAGGTTTTGACTGACTCGGTGCCGGCTGGTACATAATCGATCAAGGATGGCACGGTTGCAGCGATAGTAGCAATAGGTCCGTTTTTCCTTTGTCTTCCGGTTTATGATAGAAGAGCAGCCAGTACCGGCTAGTTTTTGTCCGCATACTGGACACCTTATCAGCCCGCTGAATAAGTAGATTCTTCCGGATGGAGTCTGCTTTATGTTTTTTCTAGAAAGCTCTTGAAGCTGAAGCCATTCCTGTTCCGTGATATAAGCTGGGCAGTAGGGGATGCCACGGTAGGTGCCTTTGTAAAATTCACTTGATACCATAGTGCGTAGCATACTATAAGAGAAATCTGGATAATAATGCTTCTGCATATATCTTACAGTTTCCGATTTATTCTGGTGAGTGAGCAGATATTTGAAAAAAGCTTCGGTGGCTTCTTCCGTTTCCGGATCTTTGATCATTCGCTTCACACCATCCACAACACCGGACTTATAACCAAACCCCATGTTAGCCTCTCCGAAAATTAATTTGCCTTGCCGGATAGATGCCTCATTTACAAATTTAATACGCTCAGAAGTAGTATCTACTTCATTTTGACCAATAGACAAGACAACATTAAGCTGCAGTCGTCCGTCTCTGGTTTCCATGTTGATACCCGGCTCGGATGCAGACAGCCAATGTACGTCATATTCGTCAAGGATGTCCTGTACTTTGTAGAAATCGGAGAGATTACGAAACCACCGATCAAGACGCCAGAAGAGTATAATATCAATTTTCCCGGCTTTTACATCTTCAAGCAGTGCGTGAATAGCCTTACGCTTTTTTAGTTCCTTACGGGCAGTTTTGCCCTCATCAGCATAGATCCCTACAACGATCATATTATGTTCTTTGGCGTAACGTTCTAAATATTCCCGTTGAGCTTCCAGAGACTTTCCGTGCATCATTTGCTCTGATGTGCTGACACGGATATAGATTGCGCAGCGTTTTATTTTTTCTGACATGCAGCATCACCTTCCTTTTGTATGGTATGTAAAAATGGGTACAAAAATAACAGCCAGCATGGAACGAGTGTTCCGCTTGCGTAGGCTGCCCGAAGATGATACAATATTTTTGTTGAATTGGTGTATATCTTCGGATATATTCCAGAGCCGTTCCTGTTGGCGCAGGGGCGGTTCTTGACTTTTACGGTACATTTGCTATAATGTACTTAACAAGACAACTGGGAAAGATGGGTGCACTCCATCCGACCCGGGCAAATAATTAAGTTACTATTGAAATAGTCGTCCTATTCTTTGTCAGGGAGCAGGACGGCTATTTTCTATGTGTAAAAGTCAGAATTGCTATAAGTAAATTGCAAGCTGTCAAAAGTATCATGAACTCTTCGTAAGTACTCATAGACACCACCTCTTCCGTAAGACTCCGGAACAGATGGAAAGCTGTCCTTCCCAGTTGTCTGGGTAAATGCATTATTTAATTGTTCCCCTGCCCGCTGTGGAGCAGGGGTGGATATAGCTAATAGAGTTTAGAGCCTTTCTTTCGATTACAACGCCAACAAAGCGTTTGTAAATTATCCTCAGTAGTTAAACCACCTTTAGAAACAGGGACTATATGGTCAATTTCTAATAAGAGGTTTGGTTCTTGCCTTATAGAAGCACCGCATTGTTTACAAGTAAAATTATCGCGTTCTTTAATTTGTTGGCGGAGCTTGCTGGTCATTAGCGCACGCTGACCAGCAGCGCTTTTTTTGAATTTAATTTTTTCAGATAAAAATAAAATGAATCTGTTTAGATTATCTGGATCCATAACAACGTCACACTTTGTGGCAGCGTTACCACCAGAACTTGTATACTGAAACACATATCTTGGGAAATATGCTGTACTCATATCTACTTGTTTAAAGCCAAGATTTTGCTCTAGTTTTTGTTTACTAAACTTTTTAATGAGTGTTGGGACTTCATTCTGTATGCTATCTAAAATTTTCTTTTTTTCATCGTTTAAATGTTTTTTTCCTTCTTCAGCTGCTTCAAAATTGTTCAAAACATTTTCAAAACTTGACAAATCTTCTTCTGTAGCTTTTATTCCAAAGTACTTACATATATACTCAAATGGTTTTTTTCGAGCATTATCACAAACAGTACGAGAGCAGTTGTGTATGTTCGGCGCATATTCTTGATTTTTCAAGTATTTTCTTTGATAATTCCAGCTACTTGCATCTTTGTAATTTGCATTTCCATAGTCTGTTTTATCAGAAATAAGGCTAGTGTGTTTAAGGTCTTCGATATGCTGGTTCAGATCGTTGCAATCGTCAATATAATTTGTTATTTTTTGTTTTATTTCCAAGAACGAAGAGCTTTTGTAGTAGTAAATTTCATATGCTTTCCAAGCGATATATACCAGTGCTGCAATCAAAAATAATGGCCATATTGCGCTAAACAAAGATACAATTAAACACAAAACGATTATTCCTAAAATGATTTCCATAGTTTCTTCCTCTCTTTCCTCTTTTGACCGACCTACATTGAGAAATCTATCCTACCAACATTTAAGTTGGGGATGAACATAATATAATAATTATCCAGCGTGGTTCCGACGCCGTATTTGTTGCGGTAACATGCCAAGCATTCTTCCAGAAATTCTTCTGTTACTTCTAGGTATTCAGCAATTTCGAATCTGCTCTGGCATCCATGCTCGAACGCTTCGATGATACCGGACAGCCCAATCAGCTTATTGTAAGCCCACAAGCGTGCTTGACGTTCCTGTTTTCGGTTTCCGGTCAAATCCATGTCTAAGATATTTCCGACAGAAGTGTGATGGTGACCGAGCTCTTCAGCTAGAGTGCAAGCCTTTTTCTTGGATGTCTCTATATCTTTTCTAATACCTATTTTATTTCCTTTTATACGCCCATCACTAGAGCGTAGCGGGAGTTCCTTCACTTTAAGCCCTGTATCGTTTGCTTCATCTAAAAGTGCTTCGTAATTGTTCATCGTATAACACCTCCGATGCAAGTTTAGCATATTAGATGGTCAATAATTAGGACTTACCACTCACCGTCCATTAAGTCGTCATCGTGCTTACGCATTTCATCCGTGACTTCGATGTCAGTGCGTTCGTGGGCTGCCTGAACTTCTAAATCAGTTTCCATATTTTGTAAAGATAAAAGTTGATCGATATAGTTGTCAGCTTTCTTGCGGTTTATTTCAAATAATCGAAGATATTTAATGAAATGATTTTTTTCACTTGGAGACAAAGAAGATATGTTCTCTATGGTTTCAAATAGATTGGCATTTGAGAATATATTTCCTATATCTTCATCAGTTACAGGCTCCCACCCCATTAAATATGACGGTGTAGTTTCAAGAGCTTTTGCAAAGGCAATAATTTTTGATTGTGGTAAATCTACAAGCCCTTTTTCTATTTTTGCTATCATACTCTTATCAGCGTATCCCATTTTGTCAGCTAATTCTGATTGAGTTAAATGTAACTCGGTTCTTCTTTCTTTTATGTTCTTATATAATTGAAGCATTTCGATACCTCCTTAAACTCATAATATCATAGGATAGAAAATAATTCAACATTTTTGTGAAAAATGGTTGACACAAATTCAACAGGATGTTATAGTAATGGTGTTGAATTTAATGCAACATAGAAAGGAGGATGAAAATGCCGGATGTTATTCTTTTAAAAGAAAAAATCAAAGAGAGTGGAATGACAGTTAAGGCCATTGCGGAGAAGAGTGGAATTCTTAGAGAAACGCTTTATAATCGCTTAAAAGGCAATGGCGAATTTACAGCTTCTGAGATTGTTTCTCTTACAAGAGTTTTAAATCTTTCTATTTCTGAAAGAGACAAAATTTTTTTAAACGAAAAGTTGAATTAAATGACACATTTGGGGAAGGAGGAAACATGAACGAATTAATCAAAATCAACTATGAAACAGAACAGCCGACAGTATCGGCAAGAGATTTACATGAAAAATTGAATATTGGAACCAAGTTTACTACATGGTTTGAAAGAATGAAAGAATACGGATTTACAGAAGGAAATGAGTTTTTCCCAGAATTGGGAGAAACCTCGGAACAAGGCGGAAGACCGGCAACAGATTTCCAAATTTCCATTGACATGGCAAAACAGATTTGCATGATTCAGAGGACACCAGAAGGGAAAAAGATTCGCCAGTATTTCATTGACCTAGAGAAAGCATGGAACACACCGGAACAAATTTTTGCAAGAGCATTGAAGATGGCAGACGAAGAGTTGCGGCGGGTGAAGGCTGATAATCAGTATTTGATTGCCGACAACGAACGTATGAAGCCGAAAGAAATTTTTGCAGATGCTGTAGCAAGCAGTAAAACATCTATTTTGGTTGGTGATTTAGCTAAGTTACTGAAGCAGAACGGAGTAGAGACAGGGCAGAAAAGATTGTTTCAGTGGTTACGGGATAATGGCTATTTGATTAAAAGGTCAGGAGCCGATTATAACAGCCCTACACAGCGCGCAATGGAAATGAAGTTGTTTGAGATTAAGGAAACGACAATTAGTAACCCAGATGGAAGCACCAGAACCACTAAGACGACTAAGGTTACAGGAAAGGGACAGCAGTATTTCATTAATAAGTTTTTGGGCGGGGATCGGCTTAGCACGGAAGAGGAGGTGGGGTAGATGAAAAGAGAGGATGATTGGATCAAGGAAACAGATAAAAAAATAATCCACTACATATGGACTATTTTCCTCAGCATGATGATTTCCATTATAACAACTTTGTCAGTAGTAGCGTTACTAGGGTAGTAAAAAAAGAAACAAGAATAGGTGTAAGTATACTCCGAAACAGAAAAGATTTGATAGAAACCCACGTAAAGTACTTTCTGTGCAAGCATTTATGTGAAAGTTTAATTCCTATCACTCTTTCATTTCGGACAATTTCATCCAAATAACCGTTATCTGTAAGATATTTGATGGCAGCTGATACGAGAGGATAGGGAGCAATGTCCGAAAAAGGTTCTTTATCAACGTAAAACATACAAGTGTAATTTGGTGAAGATTCCAAGGCTTTAATAATTTTTTTTGATAGCTGATCCATATTTTTCTCCTTTTAGTTATTTCGATTTTCGCTCGGTAATTAAAGTATAGGAGACAGTAAAAAAATATGCAAGTAAAAGAGGAGGTGTGGTAGATGGGGGTAAAAAAATTAGAAACGATAAAAATTAGTATGGAAAAAGGCAAAGCAAAAGTAGAAGTAAATGGTGAAGATATTTCATCATACGGAAGTTATCTGAACCTTACGTTTGAAAATGGAGAATGGTCGCTGATGACTACAAGAGATAGTTTTTATTGTTCAGGTGATCGTAAGCCTTTAATCATAGGGAAAACAAACGATAAGACACGGTATTGCCCGAAGTGTTTTTCAGAATTGCCGGAAGATGCAAATTATTGTCCAAAATGTGGGAAATGTATGCGAGAACAGTTTAAGTATGAACAAGGTTATATTGGCGAAAAGTCGAAAACTGTAACTGTTGGTTTTCAAGATAAGGCAATTAAATTATAGGAAACACGTACAACCCGTAACACATAGAGTTTAGAGAGGTGGTGTAAGTGAAACCAGATATGGTGAAAATTATGCAGATTATGATCAGCTTGCTGGAAGAGCAAGAAGAGGCAGTGATCGAATACGAATTAGAGGAAACCGCTTAGGCGGTAGAGGGGAGGGACAAGCAGTGAAAAGCAACAGCATTAAGGCAAAACGCCAGAGACGAGATATCCTAACCGGAGTTCTAATCGGCTTCGGTGCCGGAGTGGTAGCAGCAGGATTATTTTTGATAGTATTGCTGGTTTACTGCCGAATGGCAGGACCGATATAGAAGGAGGTGAGGAAGATGGATAGACCGAAGTGGATAAAAGCTGGTCTGGAGATTGCAGAACACTTGAAAGCGATCCAGAGGATTATCGAGCAAAACGGTATGGACAGACTCAGTATGGCTTCTTTTTCGCATGATAGAACATGGGGAACGTACATTGATGATAATAATGACAAAAAGCATTGGACCGTAGAAGTGGACGAAAAAGGTGTCGTGAATTTAGAGGAGAGTAGTTTTAAATTCTATACAAAAATGTAGAGCGCTTACATATGCCCGGCAAGGCGTAAGCACTCTGAAAATTAACCAATTAAATTATATCGAAGTAAAGGAGTTTAGTCAAATGGCAAATTTGTATGAAATTAATGAGCAGATTTTAAGTTGTGTAGATATGGAGACGGGAGAAATTATTGATGCGGATAAGTTGCAGGACTTACAGCTTGCGTTTGATGAAAAAGTGGAGGGGATTGCTTGCTGGATTAAGAATCTTCTTTCCGATGCAGCTGCTATTAAGGCAGAGAAAGACGCATTAGCGGAAAGGGAAAAGGCATGTAAGAATAAAGCGGAATCTTTAAAGAACTACTTATCAAGTGTTCTATCCGGTACTAAGTTTAAAAGTCCGAAAGTATCAATTTCTTATCGAAAATCAGAATCGGTTGAAGTAGTGGATGTAACTAGGGTCCCTGAAGAGTTCCTGAAATATGCCGAACCGACGGTGGATAAAACAAAAGTTAAAGAGGCTATTAAGAATGGAATGGAACTTAAAGGTGTTTCTTTGATAGAAAAGCAGAACATTCAGATTAAATAGGGAGGTTAGTGATGGCGGATGGATTAATACATATTCCGGCAAGAAAGAAGCAGCCAGTCGAAGAGCAAACTGTCGTGAAGCTTACGCCGGAAGCATATAACGCATTAGTAGATATCTATAATGAATCAACATTATCCTTAAAGCAGATTGCCAGTTTGCTAATTGTAAAATCTGTAGATAGGGTTGTATTTGATAAGGAGGACGGAAGATAAATGAGCAAAGTAATTTGTATTGCCGGAGAATCAGGCTCCGGAAAAACGACAAGCATGAGAAATCTAGATCCGAAGACAACATATTATATTGATGCAGATTGCAAGGGATTGTCTTGGAAAGGGTGGAGAAAACAGTATAACACAGAAAACAGGAACTACAAAGCAACGGATGATGCAAATATTGTAAGGCAGTATATCAAGAGATTGGCAGAGGGATGTCCGAACATCAAAGTCATTGTAATTGACACAATCAACGGGCTTATGGTAGCTGATGAGATGCGCAGGAGTAAGGAAAAGGGATATGACAAATGGGTGGACTTGGCTGCGTGCGTGTGGGACTTAGTGTGTGAGTGCTATACCTACAGGGACGATCTAACAATAATTTTCACAGCGCATACCCAGACGGATCACGATGAGAATGGCTATATGTTTACGAGAATCAAAACTTCCGGGAAGAAACTGGACAAGATTGTGCTTGAGAGTAAGTTTACAACGGTGCTCCTTAGCAAATGTGTTGATGGGCAGTATAAATTTGAAACACAAGCAAATAACAGCACAGCAAAATCTCCGCTGGGAGCGTTTAAAGAATTTGAAATCGATAACGATATTGTAGAAGTAATTAAAGCATTGGAGGACTTTTAACATGAAAAAACCTAACAACTACGAAAATACACAGGCGCAGGGGGAATTTACCCCCGTGGAGCTTGGCGGTCACTATATGATCATTAAAGAAGTTTTAGAAATGCAGTCCAAAACTGGAAAAGATATGATAAAAATTTCTTTTGATTTTTCTACCGCAGACAAACAGGCGGGATATTTCACGGAAGTATTTAAAAACGACATCCGGCCAGAAAAGAAGTGGCCGAATCAGGCAACGCAGTACATTTTGACAGAGGATCAAGATGGAAATTGTAGCCGGTCATTTAAAACATTCCTTACTTGTGTAGAACACTCCAACACAGGGTTTGAAACACAGTGGGGAGACAATTTCGGAGCTCAGTTCAAGAATAAAATCGTCGGGGGAGTATTTGGACCTCAGATGGATTATTACGATGGAAGAGAGCGCGAGAAAAGAGTCCTTCGCTGGTTTATTTCCACTGACAAGGTGAAAGAAGCGCAGGTTCCAGAAATGTCGGAAACGCAAGCCTACAAGAATCGAATGAATGGTTATCATCCGGCATCCACTCCGGCAGGAGATGGCTTCATGAACATCCCGGACGGAATTGATGAAGAATTACCATTTAATTAGGGGTGATGTTGTGGATATACAAATTGATACAAGAGAAAAGCAAAGAGCTATTCGAAAAATCATTAAGACATTCGACGATCATGGTATTAAGCATTTTTCGAGCAAGCTTATGGTTGGGGATTACATGTCCTTAGATAATCCCCGGCTTATTATTGACAGGAAGCAGAATCTGCAGGAGCTCTGTGGAAATGTCTGCCAGCAACATGAGCGGTTTAAACGTGAGCTGCTAAAGGCGATAGATGCAGGGATACAGATCGTGATACTTGTGGAGCATGGACCGGACATAAAAACGCTGGAAGATGTTTATTTTTGGAAGAACCCAAGGAAGCACGAGGTGCGGTGGAGATGGGTTAACGGAAAGCGAGAGAAATATATTGTTTCCTCAAAAGCGGTTGACGGAAACCAATTATATAAATCTCTGTGTACGATTCGTGACCGGTACAATGTACAATTTGAGTTTTGTGAAAAGAAAGATACTGGGGACGAAATCATCCGGATATTAAGCGGTGAGCACTATGACCAGTGATGATATCAAAAAAATATATAGTATGCAAGATATTATTTATAAATGTGGGCTTGGGCATCCGAACCGAGCAGGCTTTATCAGGTGCCCGTTCCACAACGAAAAAACCGCATCTATGAAGATATATCGAGATTCGTATTATTGCTTTGGTTGCGGAGAAAATGGAGATATATTCACTTTTCTACAGAAATTCTACGGAATCCCATTTAAAGACGCTTTTAGAATGCTTGGCGGATCATATGAAAAACCGACATTTTCGTCTAACCTTGCTATATATAAGGCGAAAAAAGAGCAGGAAATGCGTAAGAAGAAGGAAGAGCAACTTAAAAGGAAGCAGGAACATAACAATATGCTGATTGATATATACCGAGACTGGATGAACCGGTCAGAACCATTATCTGATACATGGTGCGATTGCTGCAATGCATTGCAACTAGAATTATATCATCACGAAATTTTAAACGAAGAAAGGGCAGGACGTTGAAAAATTTAATTGAATATGACCAAAAAAGCATCCTGTCGGAGGAAGTGTTTATTGAGGTATTCGAACAGGAAGATGTAATACTGCAGGCGAGGATGTTGCTATCTCTTCAAGATCGGGCGAAGGAGCTTGGAGTAAAACAGAAATTTGATGATCTTGTAAAAGTTTATAAAAGTGTGGATCGGGAAAGGCGAAAAAGTAAGGCATCAAAAACCATGCTGGATCAATGGACAAATTTTACCGGTCCGTATGACAACATGATGTGTGGTGCCTGGATTGCTGGTGATGATGGAATACATACATTTAATAAGGATTATTCGAATGAGGTCCTTGCCTGTTATCATCCAATACTTCCGATCAAGCGAATGAAAAACTTAGAGACAGGAGAAGAACAGCTCCGAGTAGCTTATAAAAGAAACCATTCCTGGAAAGAGATCACAGTGCCCAAAGATTTAGTGTCGTCTGCCAGCAAGATTGTCTCTCTATCAAAACTGGGTGTGGCCGTTACGTCAGAAAATGCGAAGCTGTTGGTAAAGTATCTTTCAGATGTGGAGAACTTAAATGATGACGCAATTCCGGTTCAGATGTCGAGCTCTAAACTTGGATGGATTGGTGATGGGTTTATTCCCTACGATACAGAGATTGTATTTGATGGAGATATGCAGTTTAAGTCGGTTTTTGAAAGTATTTCATCTAATGGAAATAAAACTGTATGGTTAGATTATCTTAAAAATCTTCGCAAGACAGGAAGAATGGAAATCAAATTCCTTTTAGCTGCTTCGCTGGCGAGCGTGTTAGTCGCTCAAGTTGGAGCACTTCCGTTTATCGTGGATCTATGGGGAGAAACTGAAGGTGGAAAGACAGTGGCGCTTATGATGGCTGCATCCGTTTGGGCGAACCCGGCAGATAGTCAGTATATTGGAGATTTTAAAACTACAGACGTGGCGCTGGAAACAAAGTGTAATCTATTAAATCATTTGCCGCTTATGTTGGATGATTCCTCTAAGACCAGTGCCAGAATCAGGGATAACTTTGAAGGAGTTGTGTACGATCTGTGTTCAGGAAAAGGAAAGAGCCGATCAAATAAAGAACTTGGGATTCGCAGAGAAAATAACTGGAAAAATGTGATTATAACAAATGGTGAGCGTCCTTTGTCTTCTTATGTAGGACAGGGCGGAGCAATCAACCGAATCTTGGAGGTTGAGTGTAAGGATCATGTATTTCCGGATCCACAGGAAGCAGCAGAAACATTTAAGAAAAATTATGGTCATTTAGGAAAACAATTTGTGAAGGTTTTGAAAAAGCTTGGTAGGGACGGAATAAGAGAGATACAACAGGAGATCCAGCGTAAAGTCTATAAAGAAGATAAGATGCAGAAGCAGAGCATCTCATTATCTATCGTGCTCACTGCTGACAAGATTGCCACGGACTATATATTCCATGATGGAATGTATATAGACATCTCGGAAGCGCAGGAAGTCCTTGTGGATCATTCGGAGTTATCTGAGCATGAAAGATGCTATAACTATTTACTTGACAAGATAAGCATGAATAATCAGCGTTTTGACACAGAAACCAAAGTGGAAAAATGGGGAATTATTGAGGACGGATACGCAATTATTTATCTACAGGCATTTAAGGAATTATGTAATCAGGGCGGATTTTCTGATAAAGCATTCCTTGCCTGGGCAGATAGAAATGCGGTGATTCAAACATCCAACGGACGCTTGAATAAACTAAAAAAGATAAATGGGAAGCCGAAGCGCTGCATTTTCCTTAAGCTTAATGAGTATGAGGACGAGGACGGATTTGAGCCAGAAGATCTATATGATCAGGAAGAACTACCGTTTAGATAAAAGGCAAAGAGGGTAACCGGTAACCAAGGTAACCGAGTAACCATGCGTTTTCTATATATACATATATGTGTGTGGGTGTGTGGATGGAACACAGACACAAAGTCCCTTATAAGGAAAATCAATGGTTACCTTGGTTACCATAAAGGAAATACCAGAAAAACCGCATAAAATCAACGAAAAACAGGGTAACCGAATTGTGGTTACAAAATTGTAAAAATGGTTACGTTGGTTACGGAGGATAGGAATATGGAAGATATTATACAGAGAATCAGCGACATTTACAACGATTGCTGGAAAAGCTATAAGCAATATTTAGAAGATAACAATATGGCAGCATACAATAAGAGATCCAAAAAGCTCATGGAAAAATATTCGTGCAAATCGGACATTACAGATCTGCTGCTATGGTTTGCTGGAAAAGTAAATGCTCTGCACGAAATCTATATGGGAGGTGAGGGGCATGTCAATCATTCGTAGCATTAGAGGTGGGAGTGCAGGTTTAAACGAAGAAGATAGGATGACAATTGCAGGACTTCTAATAAAGGCAGGATATAGGGTACAGATTGGTTATCGCGTTATTCCTGGGAACACAAAAGGCAAGAAGGAGTATGTGATCGAATATGAAGAAATTGAGCAGAAAGAATGTGCTGAGAAATGAAATTCCGGGACAGATGAGTATTGAGGACTTTCCGGAATATCTACCGGAAAGTTATAGCAGGGGGGGGCAAATGAGCAGGGCAGAGGTAAGGCGCCGAAAGCGCGAAAATGAAAAGAAGGCTAAGACATTCGTAATGACCGCCGAGGAACTCCAAAAAGTCCGGCTACAGGAACGTGAGAAAGTTAAACAGGAGCTCCGAGAGCGTGAGGATGAGCTGGCAGAGCAAATATGGTTCATGCTCTTGGCAATACCGACCAATGTCTTGATTGCCGATTACTGGCCAAAGACAGCCAGGAAACGGATTCCGGAGTTCGTAGAAAAGTGTATGGATCTCTATCAAGCGTGGGAACAGGGTGCGGTAGATATGACACAGATGCAGGCGTTAACAGAAGAGTATGCCAAGATAAAGCTTGTTAAAGAGGGCACGGCAACAGCCAAAGTTGCAAAAAAGATGTAAAAAGATAGGGTAATTTAGGTGAGTATGCGTAACTAAAAAATAGCAGCGGACTATATGTCTTGCCGGACCGTCCACTGCTCATCTTTCTAAGGACATTATAACACATGCGTCCTTAGGAAACAAGGAGGACGATGTTATGTGTACGAAAAAAGAAGAATTAAGAGACACAATATTAACAGGTATGCAGCCATTTTTAAATGCGCCACTTATGGAGATTCTGAACCAAGTAGTAGTGCAGGCGCTCTTCGGGATTGAGGTGACAGAGAGTGAGACATTGCCGGCAACGATAGACGATACGAACCAGCGGATCATAGCAATCTATATGACCAAGAAAGCGCCGAAGCTAAGTCCAAAGACAGTAGAGTATTATATGCTCACAATCCGAAACTTTATCGAGTTCGTTCAGAAATCTCTTTTAGACGTATCCGACATGGATGTGGAGTTTTATTTACAGTCCTATGCCAGAAAAGGTAATCAAGCAAGTACGATTAATAACGAGCGCCGGAACTTAAGTGCTTTCTTCACTTGGATGAGAAAGAGCCATTTGAGAAGTGACAATCCAGTGGACAGTGTGGAACCGTATCGAGAGATGGACAAGCCTATTGACCATCTGACCGATGGTGAACTGGAAGCATTGAGAGATGCGTGTAAGGTTAAGGTGAGAAATAAAGTAACAGACTTGGACGAGTATAAAGAGAGCCTTAGAGACAGGGCGCTGTTGGAGTTTCTCCGGAGTACCGCTGTGAGGGTAAGCGAATGCGTATCGGTAAACGTGCAGGATATCAACTGGCAGTCTGGCGAACTTATGGTCTATGGACAGAAAAACAGGACGTGGAGAACCGTCTGCTTAGATGATACCGCGAAGTACCATCTGAAAAAGTACATCGATAGCCGAAACGATAAAGAGCCGGCACTGTTTATCTCCAGCAAGCGAGACTGTAAGCGATTAGCGAAACCGGGAATTGAGAGTGCCATCGGCAGGATAGCAGAGAGGTCTGGACTTAAGAGACGAGTATATCCGCATCTCTTCCGTAAGACAACAGCAACCAATATGGTTAAACGCGGCTGTCCGAGAGAATTGGTAGCGTTTTATCTTGGTCATAAAAACGGAGATGCGAGAACGCTTAATAAACATTATGCTGCTACTACTCCGGATCAGGTACTTGGAGCGTTTAGGAAGTACGGTGCGGCTGCATAGCAACTAACAGTATAGAACCTATACCAGTAGTGCGTGTCCTATACTGCTGGTTGGGTTAGATAGAATTAACTAAGTAACTAAATTAGGATTTGGGAACGAAAATGCATTTTATAAAATGCTTATTTTGTCAATGAGAAGTTTTTTAATCCTAATATCTTTATCTGTAATAAGAATTTTATTAGAGGTGTTATTTAAGAGAATGAAGGAGTGGAATAAATGGAAAAACTAAAGAAATGTCCGTTTTGCGGTGGAGAAGCAAAAATAAAAATGGAAAGAAAAAATAATGTTGGTTGGACTATTTGGTGTGAATGCGAAAAATGTTATGCAAAAGCGGAAGGATATTGTCCTAGTATGCAAAATGCAGACAACGCACTAAAAAATATTAATACTTGCAAAATAAATGCAATCAAAGCATGGAATAGGAGAGTGGAAGAATGATTTTATTTTGTCCTGACTTAGTCGGAAAAGAAGAAGTAAAAGCAGTGATGATTGGTCATGGAGATTTTGTAAGACCAGTATTGAATCCGTGCATAAAAGAAAAATGCGTAGCTTACAGAGATGGATTTTGCAGAAAGTACCATCAGAATGTGGAGGTAGAAGAAAATGAAAATATATGATCCAAATATTTATAAAGGAGTACATACAGTAAAAATAACATTGCAGAAGTGGGAATACAAAGGACACATTATCCGTCGTGTATGTGGAAACTGCAAAGGGAGAATTGTTTTAGATTTCGATTTTGAATGCGAAGATAATTTTCCTGATAACGATTGTCAACTGGAATACTATGAAGATCGAGATTATTTTTCTTGCGTTTTGAAGGGCAAAAACGGCAATACATTAGAGTGTAGCGGAGACGCAGAAGATATGAACGATATGATAGTTGGCGTTAAGATTATTGATTTTTGTGAGGAGTAATTATGAATAGAGAAATCCTTTTTAAAGCAAAGAGAAAAAATAATGGTGAATGGGTGGAAGGGTATTATCTAAACATAGCAAAAATAAACCGTTTTATCTGCACTGGGAAAATAAAACTTGATGGAGCGGTAAAGGGCATTATAGCTCCTGAAATGTATGAAATCGACCCAGACACCATCTGCCAGTTCACAGGACTTACCGACAAGAACGGTAAGAAGATTTGGGAGAATGATATTCTTAGAAGAGATGGATATTGGGATATAAGAATTGAATTTGAAAACGGTGCATTCATGGTTAGAAATGCCGACAAGGTGCAGTATATCAATCGTGTTGCATGCACACCTATTAGTACATTCGATATAAAAGCGTACGAAGTAATCGGCAACATTTTCGATAATGCAGATTTGTTGGAGGTGGAGTGATGGTTGATTTAAAATTTCAGAAAAAACAATTTGTGAATCATATAGCAAAATTCACAGATTATGGAAACATCAAGATTGTAGATTTTAAACGTTCTGATAGCAATGAATACAGAATCAGATTTCTTTTTGAAGAAGATTATTGCAGATTACATATATCTGGTGATTTAGGAGAATTGATTGCATCGAATTATAACAACATGACCTTCAAAGGATTTTCAGACTTTGTAAATAATGTGGGTTATTTCCGAGAAAAAATCGATTGTCATAATCGTGAAATATACACATATGATTCCGAAGATGCGAAAAAAGACTTAAAGGAATTATTGGAAGAATGGGATATGATGGAAGAAATTCTTCAACATGATAGATTTGATTTTGAAACAGATGAAGATAAATTAGAAGAATTTTATGAAGATGTACTAGAAGATTTTTCTGATGACACAGGAGTTGGTTCAAAAGGATATGATGCATTGTCAGAACATTTCTGTGATGCATGGGAATTCGCTGGAGATATCGGGAAAAGATCAACAGGAATTTTGGACGTGTATATGTTGGCTTTCCAATTAGCTACGGAACAGCTAAAAGAGAAAGGAGTTATTTAATGAACGTACTAGAGAAGATTTTGGAAGAGATTGAAGAGCGTTTGAACATGGTTGAAAGCATTCCAGTAAATGAAGACGATGATTTTCTTGATGGCGAGGAGTGTTATGAAGATGGAAGGACACAAGGTCGGTTTAAAGAGTTGTTATGGTGTAGAGATATTATCCGTTCGCACATGGACGAAGCTATTTCTGAAATGGAAAAAATTGAAAAAGAGAAAGTAACAAGCGCAGAGATAATAACCAGACAAATTGATGGAAAACCATATTATCATATTAAGTTTAAAAAAGTCGGTGAAGATGAATACACCATAGGGTATAGTTCTTTCAAATTGGATTATGTTGTTAAATGGCTTAATGATTACTTTGAGTTTTACGGAGAAGCAAAGGTATCTTGTGATGATAACGGTTGGATTCCGGTACAAGGGCGGTTACCGGAAGATAATCATAAAGGAATCTATGATATGCAACTGGTTACTCTTGAAGATAGAGAAGTATGTATGGGAGTGTATAATAATCGCGAAAAAGAATGGTGGACTAGAAAACAAGAGGGAGAAAGATGGTATACAAATAAGCATAATGTTATTGCATGGCAACCTCTTCCAGAACCATACAAGGGTGGTGATGATCGTGCATAAAGAACGCAGAGACAGACACCTGCAGAAGCTGGATCGGGAGCAACACCATGAGGAGCTGGAAGGGTGCAAGGCATCTGACAAAGCAAGGGAGAGATTCCAGCGTCCGCCATATCAAGTCATGGACGTGGCGGCATATATGGCAAAGAAATATGACATAAAAAGGGAGATGAGAGAGTGAAAGAGTTATTTAGCCGGTACAGACGTAACAGGCGTGAACTGGATCTGATAGCGGATCAGATTGACCGCTTGAATGAACGACTTGAGGATGTGCCGGAGGTAGCAGGGAAAGTTACAAAGTCAAGCAAAGACTTTCCGTACATAGAAGAGCATATGACTGTGCGGATGAAAGAACCGAAGGAGGCTACTCTGATTAAGGATAAGCTCCGGAAGAAAGAAAAAAGACAGGCACAGCTTTTACAAGAGATTACAAAGGTAGAGAACTTTATTGATAGTCTTCCAGAAGGAATTGAGAAGCAAATCATGGAGATGGTATACCTGGAGGGGATGAGTCAAACTGATGCAGCGGAGATGCTAGGGTATACGCAGGCAAGGGTATCCCAGATTATAAGAAACACATTGAAAGATTTATAACATTTATAATTTAGATATGTTATAATTATTCTAGAAAAGCTAGAATTATTTCTAGTCTTCCTTCAAAAATCATAAAATCTTAGAAAGTACACCTTGTAGAAATGCATGGTGTATTTTTGTGCGAAGAATTTATAATAGAAATGTTTGGTGTTTTATTATACAATGAAAAGAAAAGGGGTGGAAATATGAAATTTAAAGTAAAATATAAGAGACAAAAATATAAAGTATCATTATGTGATAAAATAAAGATAATAATTATAAAATTTATTTTAACCTTAAAGAGAATTACAAGAGGAGCAATACGATTAATTCCACATAACCTAACTCTTTATATATTTGTTACGATATTTTGGATTGTTTTTGGTGTAATAACATATCGCAGTGGTATAGTTTATAAAGCTCCTGATAAATATACTATTTGGGATACTATCTGGGAATTAAAAAATTCATATTTCACATCAGTTGTACTAACATTGCTAATAACAAGCTATAATCAAAATAAAGGGTATAGAGATAAATTAGAGAGACAACATAGTATCTATTATGATATAATAAGTGATTTTGATAAATTATTTGCTCCTTTTATAGGAGAGGAGATTCTACATTATATGCCCTTTTATAATGACAAATGTCTTTCGGATACGATGAATTATATTATGAATAAAAAACTACTGGAACAGTTTGATGAAAGCAGATTAATTGAATCTATCAGCGATGTTTTAGAAAAAATCACATTATTAAAACACCTTGAAAGGCAAGGAGGTATTATAGAAAATCGCAATAGAGATTTACTGAAAGATATTATTAAAACAGAGAATGATTTGATGAAAGTAAAAGCTAATCCTAAAACTATTATAGGAAAATTGAAGGATATTTCGAATGAATTGTTTCAAATTATTGAAGAGATAAGGAGACCTTGGCGGCGTGATAATAAGTATGATATAAAGATACTTCAACTATTAAATAAAGAAAATGATGTAGAAGAAGATTTTTATTATAAAATGCATTTATTTGGTCATACTTTTGAGGATGATAATAAATAGAAAGTCTTTATGATAAAACGAGAAATAGATAAAAGCACCCCGCAGGGTGCTTTTCTAATACAGAAAACAATCGTACAGCGTGCACAGCTCCAGCGGATCTACATTTCATCCTTACTCCTTAGTGGTCGCAATCGGCGGTCATAATGGAGCTGGCAGGACTGTATTTTTTATATAATTAACCGGAATTGAAGGTGGTGGTGTGGCGAATTATGAAAACATAAAAGATTATGGTTTTGATAAACGAACAGCGAAGGAACAGCGAGAGATTGCTGTTATGGGCGGTAAAGCAAGTGGAGAAGCGAGGCGCCGGAAAGCAGATTTCCGGAAGACGCTGAACATGCTTTTGACCGCTAAAATAGATAGTGAAGAATGGAAACCGGTTCTAGAGGCGCTTGGTGTTGAGTGCACTTTGGAATCGGCTATGTTAATGGCGCAAATTAAAGAGGCTATGGCAGGAAATACAAAGGCAGCTACATTCGTGGCTAAGTATTCCGGACAATCTGCTGAACCAGAGGAGAACAGACGAAACCGTGAAGCCGATACTGAGTTAAAACAGGCAAGAAAAAAGGCTGTCACAGGAGAAAATGAAACGGATGAAGCACTTGACAAGCTTGATCAGATACTGAAGGAGATGTATGAGAATGCAGTTAAGCAAGAAGCAGAATGAGTACATTGTGAATGCAACCCACAGATGGAACATTAAGTCCGGTGCGGTTCGTTCGGGGAAGTCTTATGTGGATACTGCATTTGTAATTCCGTTTAGGATACGGGAAAGAGCTGGAAAGCCTGGGCTGAACGTTATACTTGGAGTATCAAAAAGCTCTATCGAACGAAATGTCTTGTCTCCAATGCGAGAAATCTACACGGATAAGCTGATTGGTACGATTAACAATCGGAACATTGCAAGGATATGTGGGGAGGATGTATATTGCCTTGGCGCTGAAAAAGTTAGCCAAGTAGCAAAAATACAGGGAGCATCCATCAAGTATTGTTATGGTGATGAGATTGCGAAGTGGAACAAAGAAGTGTTCCAGATGTTGAAATCCCGTCTTGATAAACCGTACAGTTGCTTTGATGGAGCCTGCAATCCAGAGAACCCAACACACTGGTTAAAAGAATTTCTGGATAATGTGGAACTGGATATATACCTTCAAAGATACACGATATTCGATAATCCATATCTTCCGGAAGAATTTGTTGAGCAGCTTTGCAAGGAATATGAAGGTACAATATATTATGACAGATTGATTCTGGGATTATGGAAACGTGCGGAAGGAGCAATCTATAAACGATTTGCAGATAATCCAGAATCATTCCGGTGTCAGATTGTAGATGAGCCCGCGCCGGATAAAGAGTATAAGCAGTTTCGAAAGGAAGATATTACTTCAATAGAGATTGGGCTTGACTTCGGAGGAAATCAGTCCGGTCATTCTTTTGTCGCAAGAGGGTACACGGATGATTATCGGGACGTGATTGCCTTAAGATCAAAACGAATCATGGCAAAGGACGAAGATGAGGATATCGACAGTAATATGTTAGATGCAATGTTCTGTGAGTTTGTGCAGGAGGTAATAGATAAGTATGCAGTTGTCGTGAAACGTGGAGAATATGTGGAGTACTGCAATGTGGAAACGGTTTACTACGACAATGCGGAGACAGTTCTTGGTAATTCTATCAGGAACGCTGTAGAAAAGCAGTTTCCGTGGATCAGTGTGAGGAAGGCAAAGAAAGAGATTATCAATGACCGGATACGATGTACCGTCAAGCTCATGGGGGCAGGACGGTTTTTTATTACAGATGATTGCGGAAGCTTAAAAACAGCTTTATCGGATGCGGTGTGGAATAAAGAGATTATTGGAAAAGATGAGCGTCTTGATGATGGCAGCACAGATATCGATAGCTTGGATGCATTTGAGTACACGATTGAGCGTGATATGAAATACCTAATAGAAGAGGTGTGAGATGGGATTATTTGAAAATATATGGAAAGGAATAAGGCGTATGTTTGGGTACACAACACTGAAAACAATCGTCGGGAAAGACGTAGCTCTATCTAGTAGGATGATAGATGCAATAAATGACTGGAAGAGTATGCTTACTGGGAACGCTGAGTGGTTGACAGACTCGATACAGTCGTTACGGATTGAGCAAGGAATCTGCAGGGAGTTCGCAGATGTGGTTCTTTCGGAAATGGAAACATCTGTAAGCTCAGAAAAACTGGATAAAATTTATCAAAAATGCCTGACTGGATTGAATGAAAACCTGCAGGACGGTCTAGGACTTGGATCTTTTATCTTGAAACCGCTAGGTGGGGATAAGGCAGAATTTGTCACTGCTGATAAGTTTGTTCCGATTTCTTTCGGGGATGATGGGAAACCGACAGACATTGCATTTTTCACATTGAAAAGAGTTGGAGAAAATGATTATTTCACGAGGGTAGAAAGACATTATTTTGAAGGTGGAAATCTTGTTATTTCAAACAAATGTTATCATTCGCAAGATTCCTCGGATATCGGGCAGTTGTGTTCCCTGGAAGAAGTGGAAGAATGGAAGAACATTAACCCGGGTCCGGTTATGTTCCGTGGTATGCAGCAGATGGACTTTGGATATTATAGGAACCCGATTAAGAATAACATAGATGGCTCAGCGTGTGGCGTGTCTATCTTCGATGCTGCCAGAGAACGAATTAAGAAAGCAGATCTGCGAGGAAGTCAACTTGACTGGGAATATGAATCCGGTGAAAGAGCAATTCACGTAGCTACTAGGGCGCTCAAACATGATAAGGCTACTGGGCGCTTCGGCATGGCAAGGCTTAATAAGAGATTGTACAGGGGCTTAGAGTTAGACGCTGGCAAAGATCAAGAACTTCTGAAAGAGTATTCACCAGAACTCAGAGACGAAGCCTATAAGCGTGGGCTTGAAGAGGTAAAGAGAGAGATAGAATTCATTGTAGGGCTTGCTTATGGAGATCTGTCTGATGTGCAGGAGGTATCGAAGACAGCAACAGAGATCAAGGTATCGAAGCAGCGCAAGTACAACCGTGTTAATGCGATAGAAGAAAAGCTCGAAGAGTGCCTGAGAGACTTTGTGGCAGGCTTGGCGTTTTACAACAAAATGTACCGCTCTGGATACGAGCTTAGTTGTAAATTCAGTGACTCCATTTTGACCGATGAAGAGTCGGAACGTCAGCAGGATCGGCAGGATGTATCTATGGGCGTTATGAGCCACGCAGAGTACAGAGCCAAGTGGTACGGCGAGACATTGGAAGAGGCAGAAGAGAACCTGCCAGCACAAAGTCAGGTGATGGAGTAGGATGCGAAAAGAATACCAGGACAAGATGGTCGATAAAATGACTGCCAGGTTTACTGCTCTTGAGGGCAGGATTATGCAAGATATTGTCCGCAGGATTAATATGACAGGAAAAATCACAAGCACTGCAGACTGGCAGATTAACCGGCTTAAGGTATTAGGTTATCCTTCCGAGGATATCGAGGCGTCTCTGAAGGAGACGTTAAATGCCACATACCCGGAAATGTTTGAACTGTACGATAAGGTGATTAACTGGGAATACGTTAGGAATAAGGATGTATACGAACAGATTAACGCTGAGTATATACCTTATGAAGAGAATGAACAGTTGCGGCAGATTACGGAAGGCATTAAGAGGCAGACAAGGGATGAGTTGGACAATATTACGCAGTCACTAGGGTTTTATCTCGACTATGGAGATGGAAAGCGAATTCTAACACCTATTGCACAGGTGTATCAAGGTTTTCTTGATGCTGCATGTATAGACATCGTATCCGGCGCATTTGATTATAACTCGGTTCTTAGGAGAGTAGTTACGCAGTTGACCAATAGCGGACTGCGACAGATAGATTATGCATCTGGTAGAGCGAACCGGATTGACGTAGCAGCACGAAGAGCGATTATGACAGGTATGTCTCAGATAACAGGGAAGATCACAGACTACAATGCTGAGAAGCTGGGCGCAGATCATTTCGAAGTTGCCTGGCATTCCGGAGCCAGACCAACCCACGCAGTGTGGCAGGGAAAGGTTTGGACGAGGGAACAGCTTGTTAATGTGTGTGGTCTTGGCAGCGCTACAGGGTTGTTAGGTATTAACTGCTACCATGAATATTATCCATTCTTTCCGGGGATTTCCGAACGCAACTGGACGGATGAGTGGCTAGAAGAGCAGAACCGTAAGGAGAACACACCGAAGACCTTTAACGGCAAAGAATACACGCTGTATGAAGCAAAGCAACGTCAGAGGCAGATGGAAACTTGTATGAGGGCGCAGCGTGAAAAGGTAAAACTTCTGGAAGCTGGTGGCGCTGATCCGGATGATGTGATGCTTGCCAGGGCAAAATATCAAGGGCAGCTTGGGGAATATGTAAGGTTCTGCAAGAAGATGGGACTTACAGAAGAAAGAGAGCGCATCTATTATGATATGCGTGGAAGGATTGCACCGAGAAAATATATTGATATATCTGCACAACGTGATATAATCAAAGAGAAAAAGGTACTCGAAAGCAAGACATATTCTTCAGCAATAAAAGCAGAAGAAAAGAAAATTTATAAAGACAATGTAGAAACGGCAGTGCTTTTTGACAGTCGAGGAAATGTATTATTCCACGAAAGCAGCGGAGCTTCAAATTATGTTAAGTTTTCAAAAGAACAGTTAAGTAGAATGAAAGGTGCTACATTGACACATAACCATCCATCAAGTAGTACTTTTAGTCCTGCGGATGTATCCATTATGACAGAGCAAGGACTTAACGTAATTAGAGCAACAGGCACATCAAAAACATATCAATTGAAAAAGTTGAATGGAGCAGAAGTGAACCATGACTTTTCAATTGATTACGAAAAAGCGATGAGTGACAATAAAAAAATAACAGATAAGGACTTCCGTAAGTATGAGAAAGAACGCAAACAGGGGAAAATAAGTCCACTAGAGTATCAAGATAAAATCAACGCACTAAACAAGAAATGGAATGATTTAAATAGTGATTGGCTCAAGAAGAATTCAAAAAAATATGGTTACAAATATGGCGTTATCGAAAGGGGAAAATAAAATGCCAAAAACAGAAGATGGGGGCTTCATTTTAGATGATAGTGGGATGTGTCCGTATAGTATAAATGAAAAACCCGAAAAAGAAAAAGAGAATAAAGAGGAAAAAGATAATTAATACCACCCATTCTTAACAGAGTGAGTGGTATTTTTGTATCAAATTTTAGGAAAGGAGGATTGTCATGGAACTTTTTGAACAGGATGTAGGAAAGGTATGGTGATCCAATTATCTCCCGTTGAGACGCAGGGTGAAGCGTCTTATTTTTATGCCCTGCCATATGGCTATAAACTGGGCAACTACCCGGCCTGAGGTCTAGCAGGCTATATCCCTTACCGCTGAAAGAGCGGTCAATAAAATATTTCAGGAAGAAAGGAAAAGTAACTATGAAAAATATTTATGAGATTCTTAAAGACTTTGGATTGGAGATTCCGGCGGAGAAAAAAACAGATTTTGAAAAGGCGTGGAAAGAAAACTATCGTACCAAATCAGAGTATGATAACGCGGTTACAAAGAGAGATGAGTATAAAAGTTCTCTCGATACGGTAAGTGAGCAGCTGAAAGCGTTTGATGGTGTTGATGTGGCTGATCTGAACGGACAGATCAAGAAGCTTCAAGACGATTTGAAGGCTAAAGATGATGAATACGCTGCCAAAGAAGCAGATCGTATCTTTTCCGACACACTCAAGGAAGCCATCAAGACCGCCGGAGGGCGTAACGAAAAGGCAGTAATGGCTATGCTGGATATGGACACATTGAAAGCATCAAAAAACCAGTCTGAGGACATTAAGAAAGCATTGGAAACCGTAAAGGAGTCTGATGCTTATTTATTTGGAACTGATGAACCATTTTCTAATCCGGTAGGAGCTACAGGCGGAACAGGTGGCAGCGGAGGAGATAATCTCTCTGCGATCAGAGCAGCAATGGGCTTGCCGGCAAAGAAAGACTAAAAGAAAGAATGAGGTAATTTAATTATGGCAAACACTATCGCATTAAGAAAAGCGTATTCTACGATGCTAGATGAAGTTTATAAGCTGGCATCTCTTACAGCCGTTTTGGACGGACCAAACGACCTTGTGAAAGAGGGCGCAAACGCAAATGAAATTTTGATTCCTAAACTGTCTATGCAGGGACTCGCTAACTACAACAAGCAGACAGGCTATGTTGCTGGTGATGTAACGCTTGAGTACGAAACAAAGAAATGTACTTATGATCGTGGACGTATGTTCACCGTAGACGCAATGGATAACATTGAGTCCGCAGGTGTGGCGTTCGGAAGACTGTCCGGAGAGTTCCTGCGAACACAAGTTGTTCCTGAGCTTGACGCTTGGAGGCTTGCATCTTATGCAGGATACGCACCAGCAACGCAGAAAGTTGCGGATGCTATTGCAGATGCAAAAGCAGGTATTGCAGCAATCAGAAAAGGAAAGACGGCGATCGAAAACGCAGAAGCGAAGCCAGAGACATGCTATCTGTTTATTTCCAATCAGTTGAAGGGAGATATTGAGGACCTCGATACCACAGCATCTAAGAAAGTGCTTGACGGATGGGCTGGTGTTATTCCAGTACCAGAGGGACGTTTCTATGACAAGATTACTCTTACCGCTTCCGGTGCTGGTGGGTATGCAACAAGCGGCGGAAAGAAGATTAACTTTTTGATCGTTGATAAAAATGCAGTCATCCAGAATCAGAAGCATACTGTATCTAAGATCATTACACCGGATCAGAACCAAGATGCAGATGCTTGGAAGTTTGGCTACAGAACAGTTGGAATCGCAGAGGCTAAGGATAATAAGAAAGTTGCTATCTACGCTCACACTGCGGCAGAATAGGAGTGATGCTTTGTGCTAAAGTATAGTTATTATATAGGAACATACGGTGGTACAGATATATCTGAGAACGAGTGGAACAGAGTATCTCAAAAAGCTGAACAGCGGCTGAACAGTTATACGTTTGGTCGCTTATCTAGCCCGTGGAATGACTCTGAGTGGAGCGAACGAATTAGTTGTGCAATATGCGAAATGTCAGAACTGATTTACGCAGCTGAGAAAAGTGCCGGAAAGGTGTCTGAAAATAATGATGGATATTCGGTGTCCTACACAGATAAGAGCTTGTTGGAACCGAGTCTGTACAATATTGCGTGCGTGTATCTTGGCGACACAGGACTTTTATATGCGGGGGTGGAAGAATGCTGACCAATGCAGACATTACGATTTACAACCGTAAGTTTGACAAGAAAACCGGCTTTGATCTATGGAACCGAACTGTGATCCGAGACGTGCACGTTTACGTTGACCATAAAGTATCCGTTGGAGATACCGGCTTAAATAGCGCAGACGTTTACAAGATTCGTATTCCTGATAATGTAGGGAATGCGGATCTTTATCTTCCGCCGGAAGAATATGCAGCACTTGAAAATCCGTCTGGTCATTGGACAATACAGAACGATGACCATATCGTACTCGGTGTGTGTGACCTTAAAATTGAACGCCCAGCAGAATTGCAGGCGATAAGATTGTTGCACTGTAAGGTGACAAGCTGGTCGGATAACCGGTTCGGAGGTTTACCGCACTGGCGTATCGGAGGTGAGTAGATGGCGCAGAAGCGTACAATCAAGATAACATCTCCTCGTGGCAGTGTTGTTACGCGTCAGACAAAAAACGGGAGTGTTAGTGCAGAAATTGTATGGAACTCCGGCTTTGCAAGAAAAAAGGGACAAGCATTTGAAAGTGCACAGGAATTTGTTGATTCTGAGTGCATCAGGTGCATGGAGCCACTTACACCGCGAAGAACAGGCATGATGATTAAGTCAGCAAAACTTGGAACTGTGATTGGAAGTGGAAACATTGAATACCTAGCCCCTTATGCGCGGAGGCAATACTACGAGCACAAAGAAAAAGCACATTGGTTTGAAACGATGAAAGCGAGCAAGAAAGACGTGATACTGAAAGGGGCTGAGCAGATTGCAGGCAGGTAAGACACCGATTATTGAAAGCGTGCGAAACTACATTATGGCGTGCGACTTTCTAAAAGATGGAAGAGTGAATATTGATTATCTCCCAGACAAGATGGCATATTCCATCGACACGATCGGATGTGATCCGGTTTACAAAAAATACGTTGATGGTACATGCTTAAAGCAATTCCAGTTTGCACTCACGAGTAAGGAGGCTTATGACGGAGATGCAAGAACCGGTATTGCAAATAGCGGATTCTATCAGTATTTCGAGGAGTGGATTGAAAGTAACAACTTAAACGATATCTATCCTGCATTAGACGGGCACGACGCGATAAGAGTGGACGTGCTGCAGAGTGGCTATCTGTTTTCTACGGAAGTCGACCTTGGGAGATATCAGATTATATGTAGATTGATTTATAAATAGGAGGCTATGAATATGGCAGTTGAAAAGAAAGAGCTTGTCGGCAGACATAAGCGTTTGGCGTTTATGGATGTCGAAGGAACAGGAACGACATTTATCAGAATGACAGGTTTTACGGCACTGTCTGAAGGTAAAGAAGCGAAAGAATACAACCGACAGTATGTAGACGAGGCTACAGAGCGTAATGATGTAGTAGGCTATGCAACTTCTGTTGAATATGAATTTGACAGATACACCAACGATAAGGTGTGTGAGAAGATTTGTACGATTACAGACGATGAGTTGGTGGGCACAGAAGCACAGGTAGATATCGTTACAGTAGATGTGTTTACCGCAGACGATAAAAAGCGTGCGATTGCGCGAAAGCGCACATGGAGCGTTATTCCAGATACTTCCGGGGATGGTACGGATGCGTTGATTTACAGCGGAAGTTTTGCTGCAGCGTCTGAAATTACAAAAGGATATGTAACTTTGGATGACAAAATGGAAACATGCACTTTTACAGAAGGAGCAATTCCATCAGAGTAGAAAGATAGGAGAGTGAGCCGATGAGCCAGTGGAAATTTGGAAATTTTGAAACAGAGATTGATTTTACGGATGTTGATTTTCTCGATCGAATCGATGAGGGAAAGCAGTTAATGCAGGAAGCTGAAAAGAATGTTTTAAAGGTAGGAAAGAACTCGGATATTATCCGGTCGCAGTGTGAGGTCTTTTATGCCTTCTTCGATCACGTTTTCGGACGTGATGCAAGAGAAGCTATGTTTGAAGGAAAGACAAGTCTTATGCTATGTGTGAAAGCAAGCGAGTCTCTGAGCGCATTTGAGAAGCAAGAAGCAAACAGGATTGATAGTGTGTACGGGAAGTACGAGGTACAGAACCACGGGAACAGACAGCAGAGAAGAGCGTACAATAAACAGAACCGGAAGAAGGGACATAAGTAATGCATATCCTCTACAGAGAGTTTCCAGAAAGCGTGAGAGTGTCCGGCAGGAGTTACGCCATTGAAACTGACTTTCGTGAATGGATAAGATTTCTTGAACTCGCAGAGGACGAGGAAGTTCCGTGGCAGATTAAATGCCAATTAATTTTGCAGTGGTTCACAAGCGAAGTCCCCGAAGACATAGAACAAGCCATCTATGCTCTTGGGGACTTTTGTTCTGGTTATTTAGATGCGGACGATCAGGGAGAGAGACGCGGACGAACCAAACAGGTTTATTCGTTCGAGCAGGACGCAGATTGCATATATACAGCATTTCGAGAGGTGTATGGTATTAATTTGCAAACAGTCCCATATATGCACTGGTGGGAGTTCCAGACATTACTTTTAGGGCTTCCGGAGAAAACTGAGATAAAACAGCGCATGATATATCGGTCGATTGACCTTCGGGATATAAAAGATAAAAATGAGCGAAAGCGCGTGCAGAAGATACAGAAATCTATTGCTCTAAAGAAAAAGAAGAGGGCAAGGAAAATGGATCCATATGAGATAGGAGCGATGTTCTGATGATGAAGAAAAATATCCAGATACCCACAGAACGAAAGTGGTATGTTTGTCCGTACTGCGGAAAGAATCTCGTAATACATGAAGATATCGCAGTATGTAAGGGCGTGTTTATCCGGTGCAAAGAGTGCCGGAAAGAAGTTGAGATAAAGATATAAGTAGGATGCACATGTGAGCCGATGAGCCGTGCTATTTTCGAAAGGATGTGAAGATAGTATGGCTGATGGCTATTTGAATTTTGATACAAAAATAAATGAGGCTGGTTTTAATAAGGGTATATCGAAGCTGAGTAATATTGCTCAAACCGGTCTCGGTGTTGTAGTCGGTAATATCGCAACATCTGCTATGCAAAAAATCGGACAGCTTGGTTCCGAGTTGGTTGCTGGTCTTAATGAATCATCCGCAGCATGGAAGACGTTCCAGGCTAATATGCAGATGAACGGGAAAACTGCAGATGAAATCTCCAAAATAAAAGGAGAGTTGAAAGACTTTGCAGAACAAACAATCTACAGCGCATCGGATATGGCGAGTACATACTCCCAGCTTGAAGCGGTGGGAACCAAGAATACAACCGCACTCGTTAAAGGATTTGGAGGACTGGCGGCTGCCGCTTCAGATCCAACGCAGGCAATGAAGACGTTGAGCCAGCAAGCGACACAGATGGCGGCAAAGCCTAAAGTAGCGTGGGAAGACTTTAAATTGATGGTAGAGCAGACACCTGCCGGCATCTCTGCTGTTGCAAAAACGATGGGAATGTCTACCCAGGAACTTATTTCTAATGTGCAAGAAGGAACGATTGCAACAGAAGACTTTTTTAATGCGATTGCAGAAACCGGAACTAACGCGGACTTTACCGCACTTGCTACACAGTATAAGACCGTAGGACAGGCTACAGACGGGCTGATTGAGACTCTGACTGGACAGTTACAGCCGGCGTTTGACACATTGTCACAGGTCGGAATTAATGCAATTAGTGGCATCACAGACAAAATAAGTGCTGGATCTCCAATTATTGAGAAATTGACCACAACTGTGAATACGCTTGTTGATAAGCTGAACTCCATGTCTACGGAAGAACTTATGAACCTTGCCAAGATGGGAGGCTTGCTAGTAACAGCAGTACCGGCATTGGCAGGAATCGGCAAGGGAATGGAAGTTGCAAGTACAGCATCAGGAGCGTTCACTAGTGCACTCAGCGGTATAGGAAATGGTGTAAAGAGCATTCCTGGAAAATTTGATTCTGCAAAGAAATCAATCGGAGGACTTGGAAAAAGTTTTGGAACATTAGGAAGCACGATCACTGGTCCATTTGATGTTATGATGCCGAAAGTAACTGGAAGTGTCCGAAAGATTGGAAGTACCGTTGCATCTCTTCCGGGTAAAATAGTCAGTCCAATAGGGAAGATAGGGAAAGCAGTTGCCGGGAAATTTCCAGGAATTACAAGTGCGTTTTCTGATTTTACTGGCTATTTAGGTGCGTGGGGTGGAAATGTAGGCTCCGCTCTTTCTGGTGTGCTTGGAAATGTCGGAAAGTTTATGCCGGGATTTGCCAAGCTTATGAACTTCGGTCTTGTTGCTGGTGTTCTTGTAGCTGGGCTTGGATTGCTCAATACGCAGTTTGGAGAGCAGATCAATACCATCTTAACGACTATGCAGCTTAAAGGGCCAGAGGTGATTACCAATTTCTGTAATGGTATTGTAACAGCGTTGCCTAATTTGATTGCGCAAGGCGGTCAGATTCTTAACAACTTGATGCTCGCGATTACAGCGAATCTGCCAGCAATTATCCAGGGCGGCATAGCCATCATATCGTCTTTGATTTCCGGAATTGCACAGCAGTTGCCGACCTTAATTCCAACAGCTGTTAATATGATTTTAACCTTGGCAACTTCATTGCTTAGTAATATTGATCAGATTATAGATGCCGGAATTGATTTGCTCGTGGGATTAGCACAGGGGCTTGTGAATGCGCTCCCTCAACTGATCAACAAAGCTCCTACGATTATTGGTCAGTTAGCTTCTGCCATTATTCGTAATCTTCCTAAAATTTTGCAGGCAGGTATTAAAATCCTTGGAATGTTGGCGACAGGTCTAATCCAAGCGGTACCTCAGCTGATTAGTAAGATTCCATCGATTATTTCGCAGATCAAAAACGCATTTACATCTATTGACTGGGGGACTGTTGGCTCTAATATCATTAAGGGGATTGCCAGTGGTTTGAAAAGTGCTGGCGGTGCGATCGTGGAGGCGGCAAAAAACGCGGCGAAGAGTGCGTTAAATGCAGCTAAAGATTTCTTGGGTATTCACTCGCCATCAAGGGTGTTCCGCGACCAAGTAGGTAAGATGATGGCGCTCGGTATGGGCATAGGCTTTGATAAAAATGTGCCGATAAAGAGTATGAATGCAAGCTTAAAAACAGCTTTAGGAAGCCTAAAAGAAAATGCAGGAACTGTATTAAGCGGTGGAAGCTTAAACAGAGGTGGCGTTGGTCGAATGAAAGCGTTGAGTGATGCGACAGATGGCATTGACTATGACCGTCTGGAGAGAATACAAATGAAAGCAGCGGACAAGATGGCGAAGAGACCGATCTATCTCGATAAGAATAGAATAGACAAGCCGTTACCGAAAGGAGCAGTGCCAGTATGGTAAGAGCGTATTATAAAAACAGTAAAGGAGAGGTGCTTTGGCTGACCAAGGCGCCTTTTAAAACTGTAGAGTCAGACTGGTTTGATTCCAGTTGGGAAGATTCTACAGAGGGATACGAGAAAACAGTATCTATAGATGTCTTTGGAAAACGAGAAGAATTTACGTCCAATATGGAAAAATTATACAGGGTGATATCTTACGATTCTGAGATGGGTGCTCTTGGCCGACTGTACGTGAACGATACGTTTCTTCCGTGCCAGATCATCCGTACATCCAAAAGTGGATGGAAGGGGTATGTGTACAGTGAGGTAGAATTAACGTTTTGGGCGCCGGAACTCTCATGGATCACAGAAGTTAAAAAGAGCTTCTATCCACAGACTATTGCGAAAGCGGCAGACGGTTTGGATTTCCCGCTTGATTTTCCTTTTGATTTCGCAAACGAGAAAAGGGGATCAGAAGTATTCGAGGTTGATCATATCATTTCTTCTGATTTTGAAATGACAATATATGGTCCATGTGTGAACCCAAGAGTGCTAATAAACGGATATCCTTATGAGGTTTTAACTACATTAGAAGCTGGGGAATATCTTGTGATAAATAGTGCGGAGCAGACAGTTGTAAAACACTTAAATAATGGTCTTATATCGAATCTATTTGATGTAAGAGGTTATGAATACTCTATTTTTAATAAGATTCCATCTGGCATGATTCGAATGAATTGGACTGGTGACTATGGTATTGATTTAGTTCTGTATTTAAAGAGGAGGGAAGCAGCATGGTAATACTTGCAACGAGAGATCGAGAAATTGGCGCAAGACCGCTAAGGGATGCCAACTGCAGTTTTGATGCGAATAACAACAAGACTTTTTCCGTGCAGATTGCAAGAGCATACTGGACAGAGGACATGACCTTTGGAAATCTCGTATATGTTCCAAATACCGAGTTTGGTGGAATTATCGGAAATGTATTGACAAGTACTGCTCTTGATTATGTAGAGCTAAAAGGCTATACATGGCGTGGGCAGATGGATAAGAAAATCATACAGCCTCCGAACGGACAGGACTATAAACGAGTATCCGGTGAACTAAATACAGTGCTGAAGGCGCTGGTCGAGCCGGAGTTCGATGGTTTGTATGTTGTCCCAACAATAGATACCGGGGTATCGGTTTCCAATTATCAATTTGACAGATATTGCACCTTGTTAGATGGCCTTACAAAGATGCTTTCCAGTAAAGGATATCGGTTAGACATCCGGCACCGGAGAGAGCATGGGACGACCGGCTATATATCGGTCTGTGCAGTCCCAATTCAGGATTACTCGAAAGAGATTGAATTGTCTAAGGACTCTGGGCTAACTTATACGATGGACGATAAAAGGAACGGAGTCAATCACTTAATCGTTGCTGGTAAAGGCGAGTTGCAGGACAGAAACGTGCTACATCTATATGTACATCCGGATGGCAGCATTAAAAAGACACAGTATTACAAAGGACTCGATGAGATTGCAGAAGTCTATGAAAATACGTCCACAGAGACAGCCCAGCTAGAGAGCCAGTCAAAAGATAAGCTCTTAGAACTTTGCAGCAAAAAGACATTTGGAATGGATATAGATAGACTCGGGCTGGAAGTATCTATAGGAGATATCGTCGGAGGGCGAGACTACCTTACTGGAATGTATATGGCGAAGCCAATAGAGAACATTATTTATGAAGTTACTAACAGAATGGAATCGAAGATCTACGAGCTGGAAGGAGAGAATGAAGAATGAAGATAGTAAGCGGAAAGACCGGAACGCCACATGTGACATCGGAGCAGTTCCGGCAGATCATAGAGGGAACCGTCGGGCAGGGAAGTTATATTTTGACATCCGGAGAGAACCTAGAACCGGAGTTAGCATCTAACAATATGCTTAAGATTAGAGGCGGAATGATGTCACATCATGGGAACGTGTCTTGTGTGGAACTTAACACATACGACGAGGTAACGCTCACGAACGGAAGCCAAGGGGTGAAGAGAATTGACCTTGTTGTGAACCGATACACAAGAAACGATGAAACGGGGCTTGAGAAAAATGAGTGGATAGTAATCATTGGTACGCCGGATGCATCTAGTCCGAAAGTACCGCAGCATACCATTGGCAATCTGCAGAATGGAGATTTGATTGATGATTGCCCAGTATTTGAGGTGCATTATGATGGGATCAATGTCACAGAGGTTAAAAAGTTACTTCCAGTGATGAGTAATTTGGACTTACTAAATGGCAATATCATATCCGCAGAACACAAAGATATTGGCATACATGCTGTTAATGCAGGATCGTATACAGATATTGCTGTAGATCTTAAGCAATTTGGAATGAGTAAGATTGTATCTGTAATCCCAATTATGCAAGGTCGTAGTTCATCATCGAGTTATGGCCTCTTAACATTGGGACTGTATGAGTTTAATCAAAACACAGCGACACTTAGAGCATTCAATGCTGATGGGGTAAAAAGGGAGCCGCGTATTAATGTGTGTGTAATCGGCTTTAAACAGCAATAATTTTTCTCAGCCCAAATCTTTTATTTTGGGTGTTAGAATTAGTCGTCTGACCAACAATTTTATCGTTATGGATGTACAAATATTTTTGGCTCCAAGTATTCCAGAAAAGGTTAAATTGATGCCCATCTCCCGGTCGGCTTTCGACAAGAGTCTTTGGAACAAAACAACTATGCCAAGCGTAATCTTGTGCTTTTTCGTTCTCCACAAACGAGAAAACCAAAACAATTCCGCTTTTGGTTTGGTCTATAGGTGTGGATAATTTAACCTCTTGTCCGCCTTGCATATAAAGAAATCCATCCCATAAAGTATTTTGTTCTTTTATTTTGCCATTTAGTAAGTAAAAATGTAACTCGTCAACCAGAGAGCCATAGTGGCTCTCGTTTTTATGTGTGCGACATCGCACAGAAAGGAGTAATATGAAAATTATATTCAACGATGCCACGGAACTACAGGTACAAAAGGTTGAGCAAAAAGGCGACTATCTTCGCGTTTTAACCGTGTCGGCAACACCGGAGCAGTTGAGAAGAATCTTTGAAGATATAGTAAAAACCGCAACTATGGTAGTAGAAGAGCGTGGACAAAAAGGAGAGCCACTTGTAGGATATACGACATTCTATCGTACGGAAGAGTATCCGGGGAAAATTTATGGAATTGTACAGTACCGACCAGAAAGAACTCCAGAAGCACAGACAGAAGTGCAAGAAGCTGCAATCATAATGGCGAAGATACAGGCGGAAAGCCTTCCAGAGGAACAGGCATTACAGGTTAAAGCTCTGTACGATTCATGGAGCGGAGATGGAGTTGCTTATAAAACAGGTAAATATCTTACATATAAAGATATCTTGTACAAGGTACTTCAAAATCATACATCTCAGACCGACTGGACACCGGACACAGCTTCCAGTCTATACGCAAAGGTACTTACAGATCCATCCGGGAAGGTGCTGCCTTGGGAGCAGCCACAAAGCACCAATCCATATAAAAAAGGAGATCGAGTAACCCACAAGGGAAAAACTTGGGAGTCTTTGGTGGATAGTAATGTCTGGGAACCGGGAGCGGTTGGAACGGAAAGCCTATGGAAAGAAGTATAAGAAAGGAAAAATAATCTATGGATACACCAATTGATAGAGCAGAGCACCTAGAGTTTGCAAAGCGAATGGAAGATGAGCATAAGCGCATCAACCACCGTCTTACGGACTTGGAAGAAACCGTGCGCCAGATAGGGGAACTGACTACCAGTGTGCACAGCTTAGCACAGAGTGTGGAGCAGTTGGTTAAGTCCCAGAACCGACAGGAGAGCCGGTTGGAAGAACTGGAAAACAGGGACGGTGACACATGGCGCAAGGTTAAGTGGTACTTATTAACATTAGCGATCGGAGCAGTGTTTGGGCTTTTGGTCGCACAGATTGGATTGTAGAAAGGAAGAATGAATTATGAACATGGAAATTTTAATGCAGTATGTAATGTATATGCTGGCAGGTATCGGAGTACTTGCCTTTTTTGTAAGCGTAGTGGTGCAGGTAGTGAAAGAAATGCCTGGATTGAATAAAATCCAGACGAATGTAGTTGCACTTGCGGCATCGATTGTGATTACGCCGATTGCCGTGGTTATTTTATGTATGTATTTTGGAATTGTGATTACGTGGCAATATGTTTTCGCATCTATATTAGCGGCATTTGTGGTATATCTTGTATCAACTGGAGGTTGGGAAAAGGTTTCGAAGATGTGGGATCGTAGCAAGTATAATAAGAAAAATCAGTTGTAGAGGACGAGCAATCGTCCTCTTCTTATATAGAAAAGGAGAATTATTATGGCTAAAGTATTTTTAAGCGCCGGACATGGTGGAAGTGATCCGGGAGCAGTAGCGTATGGAATGAAAGAGAAAGACATTAACCTGCAGATTATGCTTGCCTGTCATAATGAGCTGGTAAGACATGGAGTGACAGTTGTATGCAGTAGAACCAAAGACGAAAACGATCCAGTGTCGCAAGAAGTAAAAGAGGCGAATGCGTGTGGAGCTTCTGTGGCAGTTTCTTTCCATACAAACGCTGGGAAAGGTGATGGCTCAGAAAGCTATTACTATGCTACAAGCGCAAACGGGAAGAAGTTAGCGCAGTATTGCGAAGAAGAAACTAAGAAAATCGGGCAGAACTCAAGAGGAGTTAAGACGAAGAACCTTGCATTTACCAGAGGCACGAAGATGGTGGCTGTACTGTGCGAGTGTGCGTTTATCGATAACGCTAAGGATAACGACATCATCGACACCGTGGCAGAGCAAAAAGCCTTTGGTATTGCCTATGCAAAAGCTATCTTGAGATATCTTGGTATTGCATATAAGAGTCAAAGTTCAAGCGGCAGTGCCGGTTCGAGCTCTGGAGCATTGTACCGAGTACAGGTTGGAGCATTTGGCAGCAAGAAAAACGCAGAGAAGCTTGCCAATGAATTAAAGGCAAAAGGATATTCTGTTATTATTAAACAGTACTAAAAATTCCCGACAGCCTAAAAACTGTCGGGAGTACTATAGAAATTGTACTAAAAAGTTCGCTCCAAATCCGGTTACAAGTTCGAGGTCGATTCCCTCCTCCGCAAAATACCCTTCTTCAATGGCGATATACATAGGTGCATAGAAAATAGAGTGTGCCACTTCGTTTAATACGACTTTTTTCTTTTCGGATGAATGATTTTTTTGCACTGTTTTTTCCTGTGCAGTTTTGGATGTGTCTTTCGTGTCTTTGTCTGATTCTTTCGATGAACAGGCAGATAAAACGCCGGCCATTAGCATGGTTGTGATTAAAACAAGTGCCATCAGCCTTTTTTTCATAATAATCTCCATTCCGCCGCCAAGTCGGCGGCACAAATAGTAATGAAAGTCTTTTAATTCCCCACGTTACTGA
>PPYF01027146.1_pt1 | contig 36822 bp, 25 predicted proteins | sample 1559871 | NCBI WGS metagenome assembly PPYF01 (sample SAMN08240021, study PRJNA423297) | Human gut metagenome, whole genome shotgun sequencing project.
TTGCGCTTTCTTAGTTCTCCTTACGACGACGAGCAAGTACAAGTACAAGACCACTTAAGAGTGCGATTAATGCAATGCCACCTGCAATTGGAGCAGTCATATCGCCAGTCTTAGAGGACTTAGACTTCTTTGACTTGTCATTCTTGTCCTTGCTGTTGTCAATAGCGTTGTCGCCATTTTGGTTTGCCATTTGTTCATCAACATATTGCCAGAACTCAGGGCTGCCATAATTGCGGTCAATTCCCTCGTCAGGAATGCCGTCACCGTCAGTGTCAACATTGATGGTTGGAGTTGGCTTAGTACCTGGTTTGATAGGATCAGGTTTGCCATTCTTGTCCTCATCAACAATGTTGATATCAGGCGTTCCGTCACCGTCAACGTCAATGTTTACGTCTGGCTTACCGTCACCATCAGTATCAACGTTTACGGTTGGCCAATACTTTGGATCCTCTGGATCTGTCACAGGAACATCAAAGTTATAAATTGGCTCACCAGTTTCAGGATCAATAACAACGTTTACATCAGGAATTACAGGCTTGGTTGGATCCACAGGATCAGGCTTGCCGTCACCGTCTTTGTCAACAATATTAACGTCTGGTTTGCCGTCACCGTCAGTATCAACGTTTACGTCTGGTTTACCGTCACCGGTAACATCAACATTTACGTTAGGTTTCTTAGGGTCAGTTGGATCCACTGGATCTGGTTTACCATCGCCATCTTCATCAACAATGTTGATGTCTGGCTTACCGTCACCGTCAGTATCAACGTTTACGTCTGGCTTACCGTCACCATCTGTATCAACATTTACATTTGGCTTCTTAGGATCTGTTGGATCCACGGGATCAGGAGTGCCGTCGCCGTCTTCGTCAACGATGTTGACATCTGGCTTACCATCGCCATCGGTGTCTTTATTTACATCAGGTTTACCATCACCGTCAGTATCAACGTTTACGTCTGGCTTGCCGTCACCATCACTGTCAACATTGGTTGGAGTCTTGTCCTTTGGACCAATAACAACTGCAACCTTATAAGTTTGACCTGATTCAGGATCATCGATTGTATAGCTTGCGGTCTTATTACCCTGATCATTAGGAGTTGCGGTGTTGGTGGCAGTGACCAATTCAGGGTGATTCTCTGTCACTTCTTTACCGTCAATGGTCTTGGTAACAAAGACATACTTAACTTCTTCATTGTCCGCTTCTGGCACAGACCAGGTCACCGTTGCGTCAACATTTTCTGAATATGTACCGTTACCAGAAATGGTGCCTGCACCACCTTGCAGTGAGGTTTCTACTGCATAGGTCGGATCACTATCATTAGGAATAGCTTTATCTTCGTTAGGCAAGGTCTTCTTAAGTTTCACAACAATAGTAGTATTGTCGTTCAAGCTCGTAAAATCGATTGATCCATCAGGGGCTTCAGTAGGAATATTGTTTACGGTTACACCTTGAAGTTCATATCCTGCTGGAACGCTCCACTCAGCCTTAGCAGGATCACCCTTCTTGACATTTTGCATCATGCCAGGCTGACCAGCAATTGGGTTGCCGTTTTGATCAACAATCTTTACAACAACGTCACGATACTGATCCTGCACTTCTTTGACCTTCTCGTCAGAAGCATCATAAGGCTCATCGTTTGGAATACTGTAGAAACGCACAACATGATCTTGAGAAATATTATTTACATTGACGCGCTTGTTTGTCGCATCGAATTGAACCTCGGGAACGTCATCAGCTTCAGCTACGCGCGTCAAGAAGTCATCACCCATGAGCTCTTGCAAAGCTGCAACTTCTTCATCGCTCATCTGAGACAACTCTTCAGCAGTAATCTCTACAGCAGTTGTATCTGAATCTTCAGTCTCAAGTTCAGTCAATGCACCTTGATCACCCTGAACTGCTTCATCAGTTGTAGGTGTTTCATCAGTTTCTGTTGCCGATGGGGTTTCAGATTCTGTTGCATCAGTAGCAGCTTGATTTGCGTCACCGCTGGTTGATTGATCAGATGCAGTTGCCGCCTCATTGGTTGCTTGAACTTCTGCTGCAGGCGTTACAGGATCAGCCTCTGCGCGCCATACTGGCTCTTCATCAACCGTAACTAAAACAAGCTTATTGGCATCAGGAATCTTAGCCATGATGTTGAAGTAGTTCTGATCTTTCCACAAAACGCGAGACTTAGAAACTTCTCCGCCACCATAAATAGCAGTCTTAACATCATAGTTGACAGGTCTGATGTTTACTTGAACATCCGTGTCATCAGTAATGCCACTTAAGGTAACTTTGTTATCTCCGTCAGGCTCAACAACCTTACCATCGACAATAACATTCACTAATTCATAGTGAGTATAGGCAGTGTCTTTCTGATCACCAGCTAAGTCACCATCAACAGTTGCTGCATCCGCATCTCGGTTATCTTTTGCTTCCCACGTTACCGTATAGCCTGAACCCTTTTCGAGAACAGCGCCACCCGAAATAGTGCCAGGACCACCATTAATTTGAGTAGTTACCTTGACGTTTTCGTCAAGACTGAAATCTGGCTCATCAACATCTACTTCCTTAAAGTAAACATCTACAACATGGTTTGCAGAGATCTTGATAAATGACTCGGTCTTTTTACCATCAGTCTTTTCAACGCCGTCAACATAGACCTTATAGATCTCGTATTTCTTAGTTGACCCTGCGCTCCATGTAATTTTCGCATTTCCATTAGCATCAACAACTGTGGTAGGAGTTACGGTGCAGGTATCATCTCCGCCATACTTATTTACCGTAATAGTGTAGTGACCCTCAGTAGTTCCACCACCAATAGAAGGAAGCTTGCTTAAGGTAATCATCAGTGATTGTTGCACTGCCATCAATGTTTCCTACCAAAGAAGTCTTTACTTGGTAGGTTGCAGGAACAACAGGATCTGGCTGATCTCCACCAGGAGTGTTACCGCCTGGCGTAGTAGAGGTAGTAAACTCTACATAGATTGCATGGTTTTCATGAACACCATTTTCAAAAGTATAGGAAGTTTGAGTAAGTAAGTCATCACGAACTACACCATCAACGACAACCTTAGAAACCTTTGATCCTTCGTCAGCTTTCCAGCTCACGGTTGGATTGGTTCCCTCTTTTACTCCCGTAGCAGGAGTAACACTACCAGAACCATTGCCTCCCTTAGTGGCATCAACACTAAAGTAGCGGTCATAGTAGAGCTTTAAGGAAAGCGCAGGGCTACCGGTAACGGTACCTTCAAGTACATTATTAACATTATCAGCGTTATACCAATATGTTGCCCCACCTGTAGTGAGCTCAGATGTCTTGTCGCTATTTGCTACAGACACCTTATTCTCAGTTGCAGATGTATACGTCTTAGTTGGATTAGCACCATCATCAAGACTGTTTACTTTAGTGTAAATGTAGTTACCTTGTGCGTCTTTGTTTCCAGAGTTCACATAGTAATCAACAGTGTATTTCGTATCGTTCTTGGGCTCCCATTTGGCTACAAACGTGTGGTCTGCTTTTTGAATAAAGGGTTCTCCGCCAGTATATTCAGTTGCCCCAAATTGAGGAGTGCCATCCTCATTGGTGCCTGTTTTCTCATACCAACCTTTAAAGGTATAGCCAGTACGAGATGGCTTCATAAACGTATTGTATACTTTTGCATCTGTCGCACTAGGATTTATCAAATAATCTTGATCATTGATTGAACTTCCTCCATTACTGTCAAAATGCACGAGGAATTTCGAAGTGTCTTTCATCCAAACTGCATAGATTGTCTTATCACCATCAGGCATTACTGGCGCAGCAATTGGAGTGATAGAGCTTGCATGCGTATCAGTTGACTTTTTAAACACCTTGGTTGTGTCATTAGTATTTGTTTCTGACCAGCCTAAGAAGAAGTAGCCAGGACGCGTTGGGATACCACGACCAGACGCAGGAATTGTTTGATTGCCCTCTTGAATACTAATATCTGCAGCACCAAGATTCGTGCCATATTTAATAGCCTCAATGGATTTTACATTTCCTGTAGATCCACCATTAGGATCAAGACGAAGGGTGTATTCTCCTTCTTTCCATTGAGCTACCAGATAATAGGTATCGCGATCAATAATGCTTTGATCGCTTGCATTGCGTACGCATTTAGCTTGCTGTGTTGATATTTCTTCAACATTATTAGCATTGTTGATAAAAGCAGTATCTGCCGCATTAGCAGCATTATCGGTCTTTAATAGCTTCCATCCTTGGAAAGAATAACCAGTACGGGTAGGAACAATCTTTTGATCTTCAATTTTCTTATAAATACTTGACCCTGAAGTTACTTCTTGCTCCGCCTTTACGCCATCAGCAAGAGCACCTCCATTAGGAAGATAGACAAGCTTTGCTTTGTCGGTTGAATAAGAAGGACGAATGATAATTTCATTATTATCTGGAGTTGGCGTAGTGCCAGGAGTTACAGGATCATCATTACCACCAGTTACCCAGCCGGAAAACTTTTCGTTTTCAGGATCATCTGGATCAGGTACATCCTCATCAGGAGGTAAAACAATGATGGGCTTTTCACCAATTACATAGTAGTCGTCAATTGGATTACCATCGTTATCTTCAACACGAACATGGGTTGGCTGGAATACTGCTTTGTTACCAATATTTCCGCATTCATCACGCACCCAAATAACGAGGGGCTCAGTGCTTTCAATTTCTTGTTCAAAAGAGAACTGATGTTGAGCAAAAGGAAGTTCAATCCAATCATCATCAGTCGGTTCATCAGTTTTGCTATTTGTCACCCAATATGCAGCTACACCTGAACCACGATTATCTTCAATAAAGGTAATACCATCCTCATCAATACCTGCACCGGTATCAGTCAAAGTAATAGTAGCAATATTCTTGCCAGTATTGGCACCCTCAATAAAGGGATACTCGTTATCCAAGAATGCCGTGATATAGGTTGAGAAGTCTTTAGACTCGTTGTTTTTATCATCTTTTACAACAAGCGTGAACGTATAACGACCCTGCTTGCTGTCTTTATTAAACTCAAAATTAGGAAGCTGTTTAGGATCAGTTACCGTTTGATCATATTTAACAGTATTGTCAGGATCAGTCACTGTTAAGTGATAGCTTACTAATTTCCCGTCTTCTCCAGAACTTGTTCCAATCTGGGACTTATCAACAATATTTACTGGAACTGAGCCATTTGAATTCACCAAATGCTGAAGGTGAATAGTCATAAGCTGATCTTTTTCCGTATTTGCATCTTTGATATAGAAGTTAGCTAACGGAAGAGCTGATTCAACTTTTGCTTGCTGGAATTTAACCCCATCACGGTAGTTTGTATAGATATACTGAGCAATCTGATCTATATAGCCGCTACCTGAAGCATAGAAGCCATTGGCTGAACCAAGACCTTGATGGGTAAGCGTTCCATCTGAATCTTTTGTGCTATCAGTAACAATTTGGCCGTCATCAGTATTTGAGATATAGAAAATCTCATTTTCATTCATACGGTTAATACCGTCATGATAGTTTTGGTTTGGCTTTCCATATAATGTTTCTTCTGGAATGCCAGGATTATTATTGGTACCTGTTAAGTTAATAAAGTATTTTTGGTCTGCACCTTCGTAATACTGGACATTCTTCAATGCATCAAAAGCTGAAGCCTCGTAACTCATTTCGAGATCCGAGAACTTCATAATCGACAATGAGCTGCAGCCGTGTCCGACATAATTTACCAATGGGCCGAAACCGTTGTATCCAGTATCGTCAAGTGCCTGATTGGTAAGAAGATTAATAGGACTCCCCAAATTACCACTAGCATCGTATTGCTGGTACTGCATAGTCATTGACGTCTTGTTCAACTCAACAGTAACACGAACCATATTTCTGGATCCGAATGTCATCGTAGGCACTGTCGCAATTTGAGTTCCTGTAGTTGCCGCAATTGTTGTATCAGCACCATAATTAGTTATCTTGCGAAGAGTGCATGCGTTGCTTCCTGCGGTGAACATCAGAACATAGCCTGTTACGGTTCCACCACCATCAACTGTGCCTCCCTGGATACCAGCATTCAACCAGAAACCATAGCTACCCAAGGTGTGGGTATCAATAACCGCAGGATTAATGTCAAAACTAAATGTACGACGCGCATTGCTAGAAGCAGGATAAATCATATAGTCAGATAAAGCACTTGTACCGTATCCCGCAAATACCATGGAAGATTTACCCTCATCGTCCGTTGAAGAGTAAATGTGTCTGTCGAAATTCTTGCACGCATTTCCAGTTGTATTGGTATTGTTCTTGAAATAACTTTCAATGGTACCAGTTCCGTTGGTATGGCTATTGTCTGCTGCCCGGTAAGGCTGATTAACTCGCTGATCCTCTGGAACTATATTTTGCCATGTTGTCTTGTCACGATAATGATCACGCACAAGCCAACCGTTCAAATCAGTTGTATCAATAGTTACCGCTGTGGTAGTGATACGAAATGAGCCAGGATCCATGCCCTGGTCAATGAGCTTTTGCGTAAGCTCTTCAGTGCCAAAGCCGTAGCCCAACATTCCGACCGCCAGGAGCAAACTCAGGAGGATTCCCCAGAACTTCTTGGAGAATCGAGACGTTATAGCCTCATACATAGTAATCATCCCTTACTTTCGCCCGATTTACAGTTAGTTTTATATTGTCATCTTTTTGTAACCAATTCAATAGTTTTTCGTTACTAACTTACTAATTTATGTAACTACTGGATGCTGCCTAACTCCTACCGACTCCTGATTAAGACTGATGGATTCCATACTCGACAAAAAGGCTGATAACCCAACAAAAAAGGGAGGCCATTAGACTGAACCCTGATAGTGGGACTGGAAACAAAAAGTTTCCAGTCCTTCTTTCTTATGTAGGGGTGAATTATGAGAAAAAACTTCATGAGTGAACGAACACAATCGATTCGATTATTCAAACAGGGTTTTGGATATAAAGCCGCGGCTCGTTTCCTAGGCATTCCCCACCAGACTATGCAAAAATGGTACTCAACTTATAGGGCGCTCGGAGAAGAGGCTCTTATGACAAGAGGCTATAAAACATATGACCTAGATCTCAAGATACAAGTTGTGAGAGCAGTGATCGAAGAAGGTCTTACCAAGGCAGAGGCCATGAAAACCTATGGCATTAAGTCTATTTCTCAAATAGACGATTGGTGCAAGAAGTATCGAGACGGTGGAATAGATGCTCTTAAGCCAAAACCTAAAGGCCGTCCCAAAAAACAACCCAAGGTTTATACAAGTAGAGAAGAAGAACTTGAAGCTCGCATAGAAGAGCTGGAACTGGAGTTAGAAATCCAAAAACGAATCAACGCCTTGGCGGACGAGCTAAATCAAAGATAGCCGATTCGCTAAGGCGGGATTATCCTTTAGGACTTGTGCTCGAAAAGTTGACGCTTCCGAAATCTACCTATTATCGCTACATCGATGGCAGAAATCCTAAAAACGATCGCTATGAAGACGTCAGACCTCTAGTGAGAAAGATCTTCGCAAGAACTCCAAATGGGATGGGTTATCGCCAGGTACGCATGGCCTTAAAGCACGAGAAAGGTCTGGCTATCTCCGGAAAGACAGTTCTCAAGTTGATGAGGCAAGAAGGCCTGTTCTTCAAATACAGGAGAAAAAAATACGATTCCTATAAAGTCGAGCAGGGACGTATAGCCAATAACATTCTGGGACGCAACTTCAACGCTACGCACCCGCTGGAAACTTAGACTTAAAAGACTTGGAATAACGCAATCGATGTCCAGGAAAGCTACCTGTTTAGATAATGCCTGCATGGAAGGATTTTTTGGGCATCTTAAAGACGAGTTTTATCGTGGTAGGAAATTTGAGTCTTTCGAGCAATTCAAATTCGAATTGGATGAATATATTAATTATTGGAATAAAAATAGATATCAAGAAGTTTTAAATGAAATGACCCCGGTGGAATACCGGGGTCACATGAGAGCCGCTTAAGAACTTTTATTTATCTTTCCCACTTTTGGGGTCTAGTTCACATGTCTCCCTTTTTGATTACTGTATTGTTCTTAGCTATGAGTTCTATGAGTTTTGTACTAACCCCATCGCAAAGGTAATAAAGCTAACGAGAGTAGTTGAACCAGCTCTGTTAGCTTGACTGCTGAGACTAACTTGGCTGCGAATAGGGCTATCCTTCTCTATACAGTCTAATTACCTCATAAATATAATCTTCATCGCTTTCATATATACCAACTGAAATTCCCGTGCCAATGTTGCCCGTTTTTCCTTCCGATTCGCCATCACGCGCTTGCTCGAGGAGTTCGTTGATCTGCTCGTCAGAAAGCTGGTCATCGTTGGCCTTGATCAAGTACTTCACGTACTTGGTTGCTTCAGCCTCGTTATAGTCTTTTTTGTCAAAGTAGACAAAGCTAATATCAGTCACATCATTATCGCGATTCCCCGTAAACTCGACGGGCTTCACGCTGTAGGAAATACCCTCCTTGAGCGCGAACCAGTATGCGTCATTTTCCGCTACCATCCCATCGTCATACGCAGGAGTCTCAAGCCCGCTGTCCATGATCTCGGTATTGTATTTAGCAATGCTTGTGGTGACAGACTCTTTCTCCACCGTTCCATATTTCTCGTAAGTCTGTTCAAGCTCTTGTTTGGCTTGTTCTAATTCTTGCTTTGCTTTTTCTTCTGCCGATGGGCCGCATCCCACGAGCGTCACCAGTATGGTTGCACACAAAAGAGTAATGAGTGTAATAAAAAGCTTATTACCCATCATGTTCTTAACCATTACGCAGCCTCCTTGTTGTGTCACGGTTTGCAATAACGCACCTCTATACCTCTGCCTTTATGACTCCATATCTTGACGCTTGCTCCGGATTCCCAAAATGACAACAATAGCAATCACAACAGCAATACCGCCGATCAATGATGGCCACGGACTTCCGGTGAAACCAGAAATAAAGTAGCCCAGAGCACACACACCTGCAACGATAGAAGCATAAGGAATCTGCGTTGCAACGTGACGTAAGTGATTACAATCTGCACCTGCTGATGACAAAATAGTCGTATCCGAAATAGGCGAGATATGGTCACCATACACAGCGCCCGCAAGAGCTGCGCCGATAGTCACCAAGAAAAGTGGATCGGACTCAGGGAACACGCCTAAAACAATAGGCAAGATTAACGCGATCGTACCCCATGAGGTGCCCATCGCAAATCCAATAAAAGCAGAAACAATAAAGATAACAAGCGGCAAGAATTGCAAGCCAAAGCCAATCGTTTGCAAAAACGTTGCTACAAAGTCTCCGGTTCCTAACATATAACGGCAACAACCGCCTAAGGACCACGCAAGAACCAAAATCATAATGGCTCCAACCATTGAACGCACGCCTTCAGACATACCCTCAATAAAGCGCTGCAGGTTAAGAAGTTTGCGAGGTAAAAACATCACTGCAGCAATAGTAATAGCAACCATCGCACCGATACAAAGACCTGAAACAGGATCCTCACCAACAGCAACTGCAAATTCTACGCCTTCAAAGAAGCCACCTACATAGAGCATGCCCACAATGGAGAAGATGATCAAAATCAAAATAGGAACAACAAGGTCATACACTTTACCACGCGTTGAAACATCAAGTCCCTTGAACTCCTCCATAGCTGCACCAGCAGTTTCTTCCAAATCAGAGTTCTCGGTAATGATAGTCTCCATCGCTTCACCCTCATGAGGAAGGCGCGCATGGCTGATTGCATCAAGAGGAGTGTCATCCTCAGGAATCTCATGAATCGTATGCTCAGCAAAATCCTCCTGAGCCTTTTTCATGGAACCCCAGTCGTGACCCATAATACATACGGCAAATACAAAAACAATAGTGAGCAATGCGTACAAGTTATAGGGGATGGAAGCGATAAAAGTATTGAAACCGTCTTCTCCTAAATAGCCACCAACAGCAACAGCCCAAGAAGAAACAGGAGCAATAATGCAAATAGGAGCAGCGGTTGAATCGATAATCCACGCAAGTTTTTCGTGGCTAATTTTAAACTTATCCGTTACAGGACGCATAACAGCGCCCACGGTAAGACAGTTAAAATAGTCGTCCACAAAAATCAACACACCTAAAACTGCCGTCATAACAGAAGCCATACGAGCGCTTTTGATGTGTTGAGAAACCCATGCTGCATAAGCACGCGAACCGCCCGCTACGGTTATGAGCATGGTAAGAGCCCCTAGCAACGCCAAGAACAATATCAATGCTGCATTGCCTGCGATTTTGTCAGCAAACATGGCCGGCAAAAGACAGAAAGCAGATACGACAGAATCAACGCTTACCCCATCGAGTACAAATTCATAAATAAACAGACCCGACAAAACGCCAACCGTTAACGACGAATACACCTCTTTAGTAATGAGTGCTAAACCCAACGCTAGCAACGGCGGCACAATTGACCAAGCGCCAGTAGCTAGTAATTCCATTCCCTCCATGGGGACTCTCCTCACCTGACATACTTTACTTTTGTGATATATGCCCCCTATGTACTACATGTTTGTCTCAGTGCACCACCTGCACACACTGCAGTATATACAGCACGTATATCGAACCTATTGTAGCCGTAGTTTTTAAACGGTTTAGCTTTTAGGCGCCATAAAATAGGTAGAAGAGAAGAATTTAATTTGTTGGTAAAACTTAGCTTTTTGGCGATGGGGTGTCCTGCGCACCTTCATGAGCAAGACGTGCCTTGTTAGCCGCGCGTGCCTGCGCCACCTCTTCTTCGACTTCATGCATAAATTCACGATCGATTGCACCCTCAGCAGCAGGCGGCTTAATATCAAAGGGAACACGTGGCGTTACCAAACTTACAATCGGGACTATCACAAGCGACAGAATCATAGCAAGTGCGCCACAGTTAATGGGGCTTGCAATCCAAGGGGTGCCAACAAAGCCTGCAATCATATTGCCTGTCGTCAAACCAACGCCCAAGATGAAGGACGCCCAAACCGCAGCTTTAGATACGCGACCTGAAAAAAGTCCCCAGAAAAATGGCCCTAAGAAAGCACCCGCCAAAGCACCCCATGAAATACTCATAAGCTGTGCAATAAAGGTAATCGTTGAGTTATATTGCACCAGCGCAATGACCGATGAAATCACTACAAAGACAATGAGCAATCCGCGCATCCAGCCAATTTGCTGTTTCTCACTCATCTTTTTAATAACGTTGCCTTTAATTAAGTCGAGTGTCAGCGTTGACGATGAGGTTAATACCAAAGACGACAACGTCGACATCGAAGCAGAAAGCACCAACACCACAACAATACCAAGCAAAATATCGGGTAAGCCAGAAAGCATCGTAGGAATAATTGAGTCATAAATAGGAGTACCATTTGCAGCGTAGGCAATCTCATCGCCAAATAGACGACCAAATCCACCCAAGAAGTACGAACCGCCGGCAACGACAAACGCAAAAATGGTGGAAATAATCGCACCTTGCTTAATAGCAGGGCCAGACTTAATAGCGTAAAACTTGGTAATCATCTGCGGCAAGCCCCAGGTGCCAAGCGAAGTCAAAATGATAACACCCATCAAATTAAAGAGATCGGGTCCAAACATAGAAACAAAGGCACCTTCCAAAGGACTTCCTTCTGCCGGGATAGTCGAAAGTGTGATGATCGCCTCGGAAAAACCACCCTGCCCTGCAAGTACCGCCGCAATAACAGCGATAATACCCACAAGCATAATGAGACCTTGAATAAAGTCATTCATAACCGTTGCCATGTAGCCACCAAGCACAACATAAATGCACGTGACAACTGCCATACCAATAACACACCACTCATAAGGCAAGCCAAACGCCATACCAAAGAGGCGCGAAAGGCCGTTATAAACAGAAGCGGTATAAGGGATCAAGAAAACGAAGATGATAGCAGCTGAAGCAATGCGCAGACCTTTTGATCGGTAACGCTTGCCAAAAAATTCCGGCATCGTAGTCGCGCGGAGACGCTGCGTCATCTCGCGCGTACGAGGGCCCAATACCCACCATGCGAGCAAGGAACCGAGCACTGCATTGCCGATACCAATCCAAAACGCAGCGAGACCATACTTCCAACCAAACTGGCCCGCATAACCAACAAAGATTACCGCAGAGAAATAACTGGTACCAAAAGCAAACGCTGAAAGCCATGGACCAACATTGCGGCCTCCTAAGATAAACCCGTCAACACTTTTTGAATGCGATCGGGACAAAATACCAACGCCAACAACGACACCGATAAAAATGACAATGATACATATTTTGGCAATCATGATGCTTTTCTCTTTTTGTTCTCGGATACCTTTTACTTACTCTGGCGCGGCACTACTACTTTGCGATATCGCCATAGCATTGCGCTGTTACAACTCAGTACCGCTTCAGCACTCCATCGCACTAAAGTACATGCGGTCTGTTAGCCTACCACAGCCCTTTTTCACGTTGCGTGATAATGAATTGCTTTTTGGATTACGTCTATTTTTCGCACGATGAATGGGTTCACACTTGTTGGCCTATGCTATGTTTGCAAGCAATACAAACGCTGCAACCATGCTGCAAACACGCCACAAGCACGCTGTAAGCATGTTGCAATCACGCTGCAATCGAACCTGCGAGACGCCATGAGAAATAACAGCTCCATAGATCTATCGAATACCACTACGGAAGACACCCATACAGCAGACACCCGCGCGTCTGGCGCGAGCACCCCAAGCACTGCTGTTGAGCGCTTTGCTCAACTCACCACTCTTCTTGCTGAAAAGCACTCGCTCACACATAAGGAATGGTGCACGCTCTATACCTTGCATGCTAACTATCAAGCAGCTGCCGCTTCTGGCATGTTTGATCCCGCATTTGAACACGCGCTCGCAGCGCACTTTGATCGCGCCAAAAAGACTCGCGACGCTCTGTATGGACGTACGGTGTTTTTGCGTGGACTGCTTGAGGTATCCAACTACTGCAAAAACGATTGTTACTATTGTGGAATCCGCGCACACAACACCAATATCACGCGTTATCGACTTTCTTTCGATGAGATTCTTAAAAGTTGCGCGCTTGGTTATTCACTCGGATATCGCACGTTTGTCTTGCAAGGTGGCGAAGATCCCCGTTTCCCCTATTGCGATGTGGTTGCCACGCTTCACAAGGCTTATCCTGATTGCGCGATCACCGTCTCAGCAGGAGAGCTCAGCCGGGTAGAGTATCAGGCACTCTATGATGCGGGTGCTCGCCGCTACCTTCTGCGTCACGAAACCGCTAACGAATACCACTATCACCAACTTCATCCTCAGGAAATGAGTCTCGAGAACCGCAAACACTGTCTTTATACCTTGCGCGACATAGGATTTCAGGTTGGCAGTGGCTTTCTCGTTGGCGCCCCCTTTGAAACGCCTGACACATGGGCAGAAAACATGGAGTTTTTGCACGAACTGGATCCTCACATGATTGGCATTGGCCCTTTTGTCCCTCATAAAGACACACCCTTTGCTTCTTGCGCATCAGGCTCAGTTGAAGCAACACTTTTTACCCTTGCCTGTTTGCGCTTAGCACACCCCTCTGCCCTGCTCCCTGCAACAACTGCACTTGCCACTCTTGCTCCTCAAGGGCGCATCCGCGCGCTCGATGCAGGCGCCAACGTTATCATGCCTAACATTTCGCCGCAGACCCATCGCCATGATTACGCCTTGTATGATCACAAGCTTGCCTCTGGTCTAGAAGCAATCGAATCTCATCAAGCACTTGTTGCTGAGCTTGAGCTCCATAGCTATCACGCACTTGCAACACGAGGAGATTCACTTGTACCAATTAAGCCTTGCTAACCGCAGACCGCAGGTTTAATCCCTCCAGAGATGATACTGGTGCCATACAACACTGATTGATAAGACCAATCGTGTATATTTTATACATCTGTGTTATCGCGCAGACTTTCATAGTTAACAGGCTGCTGCGATTGAGATAAGTCTTTACCAAACGGCCTGGTCGCGATAGCAAAGATGTGACTATCCACTATTACCAGGAGGTTAGAGATGCCTCGCCTTATCATCGAGCAGGTCTCAACAGCCGACGCTGGCTTTAAAGAGCTCTCCCAAAAAGCTGCCGAGCGCCTTGTTGCTATGCCTGCCGACCAATGCCCGGTAGAGTTCACCCTCTCCCTCACCCGCTTGTACCTATCTGAATCCTGCGGAAAATGCACCCCTTGCCGTGTCGGACTTTCCCAGATAGCTACCCTCATCCAAGATTTGCTTGATGGAGTGGGAACAGAAGAGAGTGTTGCCCTTATCGAGCGCACCGCACAAAGCATCCTTGACAGCGCCGATTGCGCTATTGGGCACGAATCCGCACGCATGGTCTTGAAAAGCTTGCGTGCCTTTAAAGAGGACTTCCTCTCTCACGCAAAAGACGACCTCTGTGTAGCAGAGCGCAATGTCTACGTTCCTTGCCAAGGCACCTGTCCTGCCCACATTGACATCCCCGGCTATATTGCCCTCGTTAACGCAGGGCAGTACGAAGATGCCTTGCGCGTAATCAGAAATGACAACCCGCTACCAACCGTCTGCGGTTATGTCTGCGAACATCCTTGCGAGTTCACCTGCCGCCGCAGCCTTGTGGACGATGCCATCAATATCTGTGGCATCAAGCGCTATGCTGCTGATCATGCCAAGCCTTATGCTCCTGCTCAGAATCTGGCTCCAACCGGCAAAAAAATTGCTATTGTCGGTGGTGGCCCTGCTGGACTTTCCGCAGCCTACTACCTGCAACTCATGGGTCATGATGTCAGTATCTATGACCAGCGCTCGAAATTGGGCGGCATGGTGCGCTATGGTATCCCTGACTATCGCCTCCCCCAAGATAAGCTTGACCAAGATATTGATTTCATTCTTTCAACAGGCGTAAAGGCTTTCCCTGAAACAACGATTGGCACTGATCTCACGTATGAAGATTTAGCACGTGACTTTGATGCAATCTATCTCTCCATTGGCGCGCACGATGATAATAAACTTGGCTGCCCAGGCGAGGATGCGGAAGGTGTCCTTTCTGCGGTCAGCCTCTTACGTGCCGCAGGCGATGGGGTTGCACCTGACCTCACGGGCAAGCGTGTCGTAATTGTAGGCGGCGGCAACGTCGCCATGGACTGCACCCGTACGGCTCGTCGTCTCGGCGCCGCAAGCGTTGAGTGTGTTTACCGTCGTCGCATTGCTGATATGACTGCCCTTCCCGAAGAAATTGAAGAAGCAATGGCAGAAGGATGCCAAATTTCTGAACTTATGGCTCCTCTCCGTATTGAAAAAACTGCTGCTGGTGCTGTGCGCGGCCTTGTTGTACAGCCTCAATACATTGGCTCAATTGGCGTTGATGGTCGCCCGCGCCCTCAAGCCGCCAATGTCCCTGAAGTAGAAATCCCCTGCGATATTGTTATTGTCGCTATTGGACAAAAGATCAACACTGATGCCTTTGCCCACATCATTGCAACCGAACGCGGACGCATTTTAGCTAACGATCAAGGCGCTCTCGCCAATGCTGATGGTGTCTTTGCAGGAGGCGATGCGGTTACCGGTCCTGCAACCGTTATCCGTGCAATTGCTGCAGGCAAAGTTGCGGCGGCAAATATCGATGAGGCGCTAGGTTTTAATCACAACGTCCATGATGAAGTCAAGATTCCTGCTCCTTTAACCCCTCTTTCAGCAACGGGTCGTGTCGAGCAGACTAATCGCAAGTTCTCAGAAGCTATCCAAGATTTTGATATTGCCAAAAATGGTATGACGCGTGATGAAGTCGAGCAAGAAACCAGCCGTTGCTTGCGTTGTGATCACCACGGATTTGGCAAAGTATGCGGAAAGGAGGCACTGGTATGGTAAGCATCACAATTAATGACACGCCTATCTCTGTCGATGAGGGCACTACTATTCTTGATGCTGCAAAATCAGCTGACATCTCTATCCCAACCCTGTGCTATTTCAAGGATCTCTGTGACATTGGTGCTTGTCGTGTATGCTGTGTTGAAGTAGAAGGGGAAGAGCGCCTTAGTGCTGCTTGTAATACCCCGGTTCGCGACGGCATGGTCATTCACACCAACTCCGATCGCGCCGAAACTACACGCAAAACCAACTTGGAACTTATTGTTTCACGTCATAACCTTGATTGCCCTCATTGTGTACGTTTTGGCACCTGCCGCTTACAAGCGCTCTTAAAATCTTACGGCCTCGCTGGACCCGATCGTCCACCTGAGGTATTTACCAAAGAACTTCCTCAAGGCAAACGCGCCTTTTGGGATCCCAACCTTGCTATCCAGCGCGATGCCTCTAAGTGCATCCAATGCGGTCGCTGCGTTGCCACCTGCAACAAAATTCAAGGCATTGGCGTCTGGGAGTTCAGTGGCACCGGATCACGCTCTTCTATTGGCATAACCGATCATCGCTCCATGATGGAAGCAGGTTGCGTTTCTTGTGGGCAATGCATTACCCACTGTCCTGTAGGTGCTCTTTCTGAGCGCGACGATATTGCACGTCTCCGTGCCGCTATCGCTGATCCTGACATCACCACTGTTGTCCAAATTGCTCCTGCAACCCGTACCGCATGGGCATCAGCTTTTGGTGAGGCCGATGGGGATCTTGGTGTTGAACGCATGTGCGCCGCCTTAAAGGAAATGGGTGTGGACTACGTCTTTGACACGGTCTTTACTGCTGACCTCACCATTATGGAAGAAGGAACCGAGCTCTTAAACATTATCAAGTCAGGTGACACCGAGCGCCTTCCGCTCTTCACTTCATGTTGTCCTGGCTGGGTTCGTTTTGCTCGCAACCGTTATCCTGAAACAGCAGCGCATCTCTCAAGCGCAAAAAGCCCTATGCAAATGTTTGGTGCTGTTATCAAGACATGGTTCGCGGAAAAGAATAACCTTGACCCGGCTAAAATCTTCTCCGTTGCGCTTATGCCTTGCACCGCCAAAAAAGACGAAATTCAACTACCTCATATGTCAGCTCATCCACCTGTTCCTGACATGGACGCATCCCTTACCACCCGTGAGTTTGTGCGCATGATCAAGCAAGATGAAATCGATGTAACCACGCTTGCTGACCAACCTTTAGACAACCCCTTAGACGTAGGCACTGGTGCCGGTGTTATCTTTGGCGTTACCGGTGGTGTTATGGAAGCAGCTCTGCGTACCGCAGCTGCCATCATGACCGGAGAAAATCCTGAACCGCGCGGCTTTGAGTTTACTCCTGCTGAAGAAGGCCCTTGGAAAGAGGCTGTCTTTGATTTGGCGGGAACCCCCATCCATTGCGCTGTTGTTCATGGACTTAACAACACCGACCAGCTCATTGCCGCTGTCGATGCGGGCAAAGTCTCTTACGACTTTATTGAAGTTATGGCTTGCCCCACAGGTTGTGCAGGTGGTGGCGGTCAACCTATTGATGGTAGCGATCGTGAGCTTGGCGCAGAGCGTGGCACCGTATTACGCAAACTTGATGACGCAGCAACGATACGTTTCTCTCACGAGAATCCAGTAGTTCAAACCATCTACAAAGAGTACTTTGACGCTCCTTGTTCAGAAAAAGCTGAGCGCTATTTACACACGCACGCCTAAAATACGAAGACCGCAGGACAAACCTCAGGACAAATGAAGCTATAAAATAAAAACCTGTCTTAATTGGGGAGTTGATTCAATTCAACTCCCTTTTTTGACAGTCTCCCTTTTTGACAGTACGCGCCTGATCTCATTTAGAAACGCAAATCACGCGTTCCTTGCTGAATAGCGTTTAAGTTTTTCTGTAAAGTGTCGTATACCTTAGATCGCTTAAACGCCTCATCGTCCATCTCTTGATTGATGAGATTTTCCCCTAAAGTACGCGTCTTATCAGAAGCATAATCTAAAAGATATTCTTCAAGTGTCATAAGTGCATTAGGATGACAGAAGCCCGCAATCTGCTCATTTTTGCAAAGTTCCATGAACCTATCACCCTGTCGTCCTGCTCTATAACACGCAGTGCAAAAACTGGGAATATAGCCCTGCTCCATCAACCACGCAACAACCTCATCTAAGCTTCGATGGTCAAACACATCAAACTGCGCCGTACTCTCATCGATCTCTTCTTCAACATAACCGCCCACACTTGTGCGTGATCCACCAGAAACTTGAGAAACACCCAGTGTTAACAAGCGCTCACGCATAGCTTGCGGCTCGCGCGTTGAAACGATCAATCCCGTATAAGGAACGGCAATTCTAATGCAGGCAACGATTTTGGCAAACACATCATCTGGCACACCATTATCAAAGGTATCTGGATCTATATCGTCAGCAGGACGCACACGCGGCACACTAATGGTGTGAGGTCCAACTCCAAAAACTGCTTCAAGATGTTCCGCATGCATAAGGAGTCCCGCAAATTCATAGGCATATCCCTCTAATCCAAACAAAACACCTAATCCAACATCATCAATACCCGCTTCCATAGCACGATCATGTGCCTCAGTATGATAGGCATAATCATGTTTTGGTCCCGTAGGATGCAACTCCAGATAGCGCTCTTTGTGATAGGTCTCTTGAAACAGGATGTAGGTACCAATCTCCGCTTCTTTAAGCTTGCGATAATTCTCGACCGTTGTTGCTGCGATGTTGACGTTAACGCGCCGGATAGACCCATTCTTATGCTTGATCGAATAAATTGTCTCAAGACTCTCAAGCACGTATTCAATAGGGTTATTGATAGGGTCTTCACCCAGCTCAATTGCCAGGCGCTTATGCCCTTGATCTTGAAGGGCTCGTACCTCAGCGGCAATTTCTTCCTGCGTGAGTTTTTTTCGCGGAATAGTTTTATTTTGGCGATGGTAAGGACAATACACACATCCATTAAGGCAGTAATTGGATAAGTACAAGGGCGCAAACAAGACGATGCGATTACCGTAATAATCCTCTTTGATTTTTTGTGCCAAAGCAAAAATACGCTCATTACGCTCAGGATTTTGGCAAGCTAACAATACACTTGCCTCCCGATGATTCAGCCCATGCCCCTCCTCTGCTTTTGCCAGAATCTGATCAATCAGATCAAGATCAGTTGCATGCGCACGAGCATAGACGAGCGTTTCATTAATTTCATCATCATTAATGAACTCTTCAGCCGTACACGAGGAAACGTTATAAGGAATCTGCATAGGTGCATCCATCGAGTAAATCATCTCAATCCATAGCGGTATAGTAGTATATAAAGCATAGCAAGAATCCAAGCTTGCTGTATTCTATTTCGATTGACAGTATCCTAGACCATATAAAAGGCAACTCATGCAAACTACACCAAAAAGTCTCCGCATTACCATTGGCCTTTTTGGCCGTCAAAATGTTGGTAAAAGTAGCGTTGTCAATGCACTCACACGCCAACCGGTCAGCATTGTAAGTCCCGTTAAGGGGACAACAACGGATCCTGTGGAGAAGGCAATGGAGTTATTACCGCTTGGACCCGTACTTTTTATTGATACTGCCGGCGTTGATGATAACCAAGAAATTTTAGGAGAGTTGCGCGCGGATACAACCCGCAAGATGCTATCGCGCTGCGATTGTGCGTTGCTTGTCTACCAGGCAGGTGCATGGGGTAAACCGGAAGAGGAGTTACTTGCCACCATTACCGCACAAAAGATTCCTGTGATTGTCGTGGCAAACAAAGCAGATCTTACATCTGCTGGCGATGGGTCGGATGTTGCCGATGCCATCATTCCGACGCCCGATCCCGCCATCCCCCAAGCAATCCCTCAGGTACTTGTTTCAGCCAAAACCCAACAAGGATTCGATACCCTTTTTGAAACCCTTCTGACAACACTCCCAGAAAGCTTACTGGAAAACCCCGCGCTTGTTCGTGACCTGGTCAACCCTGGAGATACCGTCATCCTTGTCATTCCTATCGACAAAGAGGCACCTAAAGGCCGCCTTATTATGCCGCAGGTGCAAACAGCACGCGATTTGCTCGATGGCGGTGCACTACCTTACCTCGTACGTGACACAGAGCTTGAAACCGCCCTTGCCTCGCTCAAAGAGCCCCCTGTTCTGGTGATAACCGACTCACAGGTATTTCAGCACGTAGCCACAATTGTACCTGAGACTATACCTCTCACAGGCTTTTCGGTTGTGATGGCCCGTGCTAAAGGAAATCTCACATCAGAAGCGCGCGCGCTTGAAAGGCTTGCCCAGCTTAAAAGCGATGCACACATTTTGATTGCCGAAGCGTGCACGCATCACCCTATTTCAGAAGATATTGGTACCGTGAAGATTCCTCGTCTTTTGCACAAAGCATTAGGCGATGGAATTACCATCAACCATGCGCAAGGCAAAGACTTCCCCGAAAATCTTGCTGACTATGATCTTGTAATTCACTGCGGTGGCTGCATGCTCAACCGACGCACCATGCTCTCTCGTATTCAAGCTTGCACGCAAGCGGGCGTTCCGCTCACTAACTATGGATTAGTGCTTGCCTACTTTTCTGGAATAGCTCCGCGCGCCCTAAAACCTTTTGCGCCGCTTCTTACACAGACTCTTGACGAATAGTTCCTCGCGCGCAACACTACAAAAACCCCTTGCCGCAGCAAGGCTTATTTTTCTTTTCAGGTTCGAGGGTATGCTAATACATGGAAGTTTTTACTCATACTGCGTTGCAAATGCTCATTTTGTTCACGCTTGTCTTACTGGGAGCAATCGCACGCAAGACTCATCTTATGAACGATGATTTTGATGCCCTACTCTCACGTCTCGTTATGACCATTACCTTACCCGGAATGATCTTAAACTCCGTTTTGAGCAATACTAACCTTCCAACCGACCGTGAAATGTTTACGATGCTCGGCGTTTCTTTTGTGGTATATCTCTGCACGTGCACACTCTCCTTCGTGATTGTGCGCGTGTTCTACCGCGGTGTATCGCTCCCTGCACAAGGAGCGCACACTTTCCTTATTGCGTTTGGCAACACTGGTTTTATTGGGTTTGCAGTACTGGAAGCTATCTTTGGAACTGATGCCGTACTTTATGGCGCTATCTTTAATATCCCCTTTAATCTTTTTATGTTTTCAGTCGGACTGCTCTTTATCTCAAGCACCGGCACCACCAAGCAACAACACGCACGCTCCGAGCAAATCAAACGTATTCTCCATCAGCTCTTATCGCCCTGCTTGATTAGCTGCTTTATCGCCATCTTTTTAGCGCTCAATCATATTACCGATGATGGATATATTGGGAAAACGTGCGCTCTCTTAGGGCAGATGACCGTACCTGCCTCTATGCTTATCATTGGCTCATCGCTTGCAAAAATGCCCTTGCGCGACATGGTTAATGACGGCTGGAGCTACCTTACGGCAGCCTTGCGGCTCATCGGCATTCCCTTAATAATCTTTTTTATAGGACGCCTCTTTATCACTGATCCTTTTATCTTAGCCGTTGTAGTCGTACTTTCCGCTATGCCTGCTGCTTCATCAGGCACCATGATGTGCCTTGCCTATGGTGGCGATACGCGCGCTATGGCACGTGGCACATTCTTGACCACTATTTTATCGCTTGCAACACTGCCCTTTATTGCATTCCTTGTTGTGTAGCGGTTGTCTTAGTAGCGGTTGTCTTAGTAACGACTGTCTTAGTAACGACTGTCAAAAATGCGCTTGGATTTCTTTTCGGAACGAGGAAGCTCACCAATAACAACACCTTTAACATCAGGCGTGCAGCCAATCTTTGCCTTAAAGATGCCGGCGAGTTCGTGCTCCATACGCTCTTTGTCTTCACCAGTAAGATCCGTCTCGACCATGAGGGTCAACACATCCTTACCGTTGATGTGCTCAATAAAGACCTGATACTCACTCGATGCCCCATCAGTGATCTTAATGACGTCCTCAATCTGAGCCGGGAACATGTTGCAGCCTTTGACTTTAACCATGTCATCGGTGCGTCCAACCAAAATATCAATACGAGGATGAGGGCTTCCGCAGGCACATGTCCCTGGAATAATGCGCGTCAGGTCATGGGTGCGATAACGAATGAGCGGCGCGCCTTGTTTGCGGAGCGTCGTGATGACAAGCTCGCCAATCTCACCATCAGGAAGCACTTCGCCAGTCTTGGGGTCAACAATCTCAATGTAGGTAAAATCGTTCCAAATATGCATGCCGTGATGCTCGTCGCACGAAATACCAATACCAGGTCCGTAAATCTCGGTCAAACCATAGATATCATAAATCTCAACACCGAGTTCATTGGCGATGCGCGCACGCATCTTGTCGCCCCATCGCTCAGAACCAATCACCCCTTTACGGAGCTTGAGTTTATTGCGCAGGCCGCGCTTAGTAATCTCTTCAGCAAGCAATAACGCATATGAACTCGTTGCGGTAATAACGGTAGAACCTAAGTCCTGCATCATCTGCAACTGCTTTTCGGTATTGCCTGGCCCCATAGGGATAGCCATTGCACCTAAGCGCTCGGCACCCAGTTGAAAACCAATACCCGCTGTCCAAAGACCGTAGCCAGGGGTGATCTGAATGCGATCCAAATTGGTAATGCCTGCCATCTCGTAGCAGCGCGCAAATTGAATAGCCCAATCGACAACATCTTGCTGGGTATAAGGAATGATAACGGGCGTTCCCGTCGTGCCAGATGATGAGTGAATACGCACCACTTCTTCATCAGGAACGGCCTGCAATCCAAGCGGATACGCCGCGCGCAAGTCAGCCTTCTCAGAGAAGGGAAGCTTTTCAAAATCCGCCTGCGTATGGACATCTGACAGATCAATACCTTCAAACTTGGTACGATAAAACGCCGAACGATCCTTCAGCGTCTTGAACTGTTCTAAGATTGCAGTTAACTGCTCCGGAGTCATCTCCACGGGACGTATCCTCTCATCGTCGTATTTCCTTCACACACCTAGCGCATAGGATAGGTTAGGTTGAAATTTGTACGTTAGTTATTGTTATACGCCAAAACGGTATCAATGGCGCCCATATTCAGCTCAAGAAACTGAGGTTTAACACACACGGCAACCGCTTGCTTCATATCATCGAGCGAGATAGCACCATCCATCTCTTTGAGCGCTGAAGCCAGCATGATGATATTAAGAGCCTTTTTACTGCCGATGAGGTTTGTGAGTGCTTCATCATCAACGGTTACTACGGTATAGGGCAAGTGATACAATTCCTCAATCAACGCGCGTGCGTCATACACCTCATCGCCTGCTCCCCCGATAGGAGGACGCGGCGTTTGCGCCAACACGATAAGTCCTTCTTGCTTCACATAAGGAAGTGCACGCAGTGCCTCTCCCGGCTCAAGCGCAATCAACACATCGATGCTCTGCTCAGCAGGCAGTGGCGAGTAAACCGCCTCACCCGCATCTCCCATGCGCACATGAGAAATAACATTACCGCCGCGCTGCGCCATGCCAATAGTTTCTGCCGTGCGCACCTGCCACCCTTTGGATTGCGCGGCCTGTGCCAAAATGCGAGCAGCCAAAACACTTCCCTGGCCACCGATGCCAGCGATCGACACGCTTAACATACACCCTCCTGACTTGCACCACTCAACGCGCCAAATGCACAGAGATCCTCGCAAAGCGAGCAGCCGTTACACAGTGATGTATCAACCACGGGCACGCCACGATCCACATCAAAGCTAAGCGCCGGACAACCAATTTCGGTCACACAACGTTTGCATCCCGTGCACACTTCCACATCAACTTCCACTGGCTTGCCCGGTTTAAACAACGACACACAGGGTGATTCAAACAAAATGGCCGATGGTCCTTCAAAGGTAAGTGCCTCACGTGCTGCCGCAACTGATTCTTTCAAGTTGAGCGGGTTTGCATGCACAATGCACTCTACCCCAAGCGCCTGCAAGACCGCTTCAATCGAGATGGGCTTGCTTTTGCCTCCCGAAAGACGCACTCCCGTACCAGGGTGCGGTTGAGATCCGGTCATAGCCGTCGTGGCATTATCGAGCACGCAGATAGTGACATCATGATTGTTGTAGACCGCATTGGCAACACCAGTCATGCCGGAAGCAAAAAATGTGGAGTCACCCACAAACGCAATGCCCTTAACACCAGACTCTACTACCGAAAAACCTTGAGCGATGGTGATACCGGCACCCATACATAAGCAGGTATCAGACACATTAAGCGGTGCGGCATTACCTAGGGTGTAGCAACCAATATCACTACAGTAGCGCACCCACTCTTGAGCTCCCGCTTTTTTATCCATCCGCTTGGCGTATTGTTTGGCAGCTTGCTTGACCGCATAAAATGCTCCGCGATGGGGACATCCCGCACACAACAGCGGTGGTCGCGCAGGAGCTTTACTCGCTGTACGCGCAATAGCCACGTCAAGCGGAGGCTCTCCCATGCGCTCTTCATAGATATCACCCGGAATTTGATTAGCCACCACGAGCGTCGCACGCGCAAACGCTTGATCACGCATGAAGAATTCACGTAGTTGATCTGTTATGGCATCAACGGTGTTTTCACCGCGGTTTGTCGTTGAGCCATCAAGCTTTCCAACCACATCGACCGGCAAACGAAGCTTGCCCGCTAACCTCAACACTTCATCTTCAAGCACGTGATCAAGCTCTTCAAACACAATCACTTGATCAAGGCCTTCCATAAAAGAAGCCACACGAGTCTGAGGGAAGGGATAGGGTGTACCAATCTGAATGAGTTTATACGCAGGAAGCACATACCCGCACTCTTGCGCTTCTTCACACAAGATACGCAGTGCCTCTTGCGCATAGGCATAGCTAATACCGCCCGCAACAATACCAAAACAGGGGTGCTCAAACTCAGTCTTTGCCTGCTCTGAATCCGCAGATCCGCCACCAACCTCAATTGGATTGAAAGCCTCGTACGTTTCACGTGAAAACGCTTCAGCAATACGGGGTAAGCGCTCATTAATCTCACCATGCGCCTCGTAGGCACGCGCAGGAAAAATAAACCGATGCGGATCATGATCAAAGCCCTCAACAAAACGAGCTTCAGTCGCATCTGCAACCTCAAAGAAAGTTGAGGCATGGCAGATACGCGTGGTCGGACGTACAATCACGGGCATTTGATACTCTTCAGAAAGCTCATAGGCTTGCTTGATCATCGCGCATGCCTGCTCTGGTGTCGCCGGATCAAACACAGGCACCTTAGCAAAGGCAGCAAAGCGACGGGTGTCTTGCTCAGTCTGGGACGAGATGGGTCCCGGATCATCAGCCACGATCAACACGCAGCCGCCCTTCACGCCCACATAGTTCAAACTCATGAGCGCGTCACTTGCCACATTCAAGCCCACTTGCTTGCATGTGTACAACGTACGACCACCAGCAAAAGCAGCTCCTGCGCAAAGTTCAAGAGCTGCTTTCTCATTAGTCGACCATTCCACGTGCACTCCCTGCGCGCTTCCGCTTGCATGGAGCTTGGCAACGGTTTCAAGTATTTCTGACGATGGGGTTCCGGGATACCCGGCAGCAACGTTGAGCCCAGCCTCTAAGGCAGCATGAGCAAACGCTTCATTTCCCATCATGAAACGTTGAGTCATAATTCCCTTTAGCCTTCAGCCATTTCCTTTTTTAAAGCGATGATCTTTTCACGCGCCCCATCGCATCCTGCGCCTAAAATCTGCACCGCATAAATGGCAGCGTTCTTTGCACCATTAATGGCCACGCACGCTACCGGTACACCTTTAGGCATCTGCACCATGGAGAGAAGTGAATCAAGACCGCCCAAATCAGAAGTCTTGATGGGCACGCCTACGACTGGCAGTGGCGTGTAGGCTGCAACAACGCCACCTAGATGTGCCGCTTTACCAGCTGCTGCAATAATAACGCGCAATCCGCGATCAACTGCAGTGGAAGCCCACTCATGAACTTCAGCAGGATTGCGATGAGCACTTGCTACTTTCACCTCATAAGGAACGCCAAATTCCTCGAGCTGATCAATGCAATCTTGCATAACGCTCATATCTGACTGGCTTCCCATAATGATGCCAATTTTAGGTTGTGTATGATCGCATGTCATGGAGATTATCACTCGCTTTCTTATTCTGTGTAATCAAGCGGCATGGTACGTGCAAGCGTCACACATGCCTCAACAATTTCTTCAGGAGACGTGACGATAAACGTAGGATCTTGTTGTGCCAACGTTTCCTCATCAAAGAACTTTCCGTAGGTCACCGCAACGCTCTTCATGTTTGCCGCATGAGCTGCCGCAATATCAAAGGGAGAGTCGCCAATATAGATGCATTGATCAACCACTGCATCCATGTTCTTTGCCGCCACTAATAGTGGCTCAGCATCAGGCTTATGGTCAACAGAATCCTCAAAGCCTACCAAAGTTCCAAAGAAATCCATCATGTTAAAGTATTCAAACGAACCTTGCGCAATAACGTGACGCTTTGAGGTCACCACGCCACATTCAAATCCGCGCACTTGAAGCTCTTCAATAGTCTCAATGATACCGTCAAAAGGTTTGATGCCTTCGTTTAAGTTATTTTCATTATGCGTACGATAAGTCATCAAGAGCTCATCTTGTAATTCCTTATCGTCTGTAAAATAACTCATCTGCGTAACGAGCGGTTGACCCACGCGCTCTAAAAGAACCTCATCAGGAAGCGCATGCCCTAACACTTGCTCAGTTGCAAACCGCATAGAATCTAAAATTGCCTGGTAGCTATCAAGTAACGTACCATCCAAATCAAATAAAGCAATGGGGTGTGTATTTGCCATTGCGTCCCCTCTCACCTCTATTGTTAGCACTAACGTTATCGTTGTCGTTAGCATCTTTCCAATGCGTTTTTCTTATTATAGCCAAAGTGGGACTATGATCAGAGCGTTGTCGAGCGGACGTATCTTGTCCGCAACCTAAAGTCTGACCAAAAAAGCAGTATCCATCGATCAAATGAGTTATTCGAGATCACGCTTTGCTCTTTGACCGACTCCCGGTTTCCCTTTTCTTATTGATGCAACCTCTATGCCCGAAAATAGCCCCTTTTTGCATGAGATTGCATTTAGTGTGAGGGTTGCTTTTATGAAAGTCCCATCGCCAAACTTTATCTAAGACAAAAAGCTCTCACTAAACGCAATTACATGTCATTTATAAGTGAGTAGCTCCACAGGTGAGGAATTGCTCATTTGAGCTATGAAACCCCTCAAAATCAAATCCTCACAATGAACGCAATCCGATGCATTTTTTCGATTTTCGAGGAATTTATGAAGATGTCCAAAGCATTTTTGAGACGCGGTACGAATTTTTGGGAAGTCCGAGGGCATTTTTTGAGAAAGAGGTCTTTAAAGCATGGCTCTGTTATTATCCCTGACAACAGTTTAGGGCATATTAAAAACAAATACGCAACCATATAAAAGAGCTCTCCGGTTCCGTGGCACCCATTCTTACAAAAAGGTGACTAGAAACCAGAGAGCTTTTAATTTCTTAACGCGTAAGCCCAAGATCTTATAGAGTTACTAAATAATATCTAGCGGCTCTATAAGCCCAACGCTTTCTTTAATGATGAAACACGACGACGTGATACGGGAATTCTGTCTTCAACACCATCCAAGGTCAATAACAGAGTACCACCTGATTGAGGCTCGACTTCTTTAACCAATGAAAGGTTTACGAGGTAACCACGATGCACACGGAAGAATCCATGACCATCCAACGTCTTTTCCAGCTGAGCTAGCGAGACTGTTGAGAAATAGCGATCAGAATCAGTCTGGAGATACGCGTAGTCATCACGCGCCATAACAAAACGAATCTCATCAATATTAATAAGAATCTTCTTGCCACCCTTTTCAACAGGGATGCGCTCCGCTTTTTGTGCCTGGGCATGCAACTTAACATGCTCACGAACACGAGCCAGTGCTTGAGCCAAACGCTCTGTTTCTACAGGCTTTACCAAATAGTCAACAGCATTAACCTTAAAAGCATCAAGAGCAAATTCGCTATATGCGGTAACGAAAACCACAGCAGGTGGGAACTTTAAATGTTGCATAGCTTCTGCAAGCTGCAAACCAGTTGCTTCGGGCATATTGATGTCCAGGAACATAACGTCGCAAGGATACTCTTTGAGTTTTTCAATAGCTTCTCTTACGTTTGCCGCTTCTGCAACAACCTCGGTTTGATTAAGTTCGCTCAATAAAAAGCGCAGCTCGGAGCGTGCAGGGGCTTCATCATCAACAATAATTGCCTTTAACAACACGTCCTCCTTTAGATATGAATGTTTCGATAGATATTTAGAGATTATAGACTACTTAGTCACAATTTGTAAAAGATTCACCTTAGATTCCTCAGCTACCTTAGTTGCTTCAGTTGCTAGTTGCTTCATCTGTTTCAGTTACCTCGGTCACCTCAGTTGCTCTACAAAGGTTCTACAAATTCGCACAATCTTTTAAAAAGAGGGTAACTTGCGTACCATGCCCTAAATCAGAAGCGATGTGCATGTACGAATCCGCACCGTAATACCCGCGGATACGATCATTGACATTCTTAACCGCAATGCCCAACCCCGTTTGTGATGACGGATGCATGATAGACGAGAGCGCCTCATCACTCATACCAATTCCGTCGTCATTAATATAGAGATAAACATCTGCCCCTTCCATCTCACCAGCAATTGAGATAGTTAGTTTTCCTTCAGCAGGCATAGCATGTTTAACAGAATTTTCGGCGATGGGCTGAATCATGAACGACGGAACTTGAAGAGCTTTGATCTCTTCGGTTACCGACACCGTTACTCCTAAACGCTCTTCTCCAAAACGTGCCTGTTCAAGACCTAAGTAGCGCACGGTTTGTTCAATTTCACGCGCAAGCGGAATGAGATCAGATGAATTCTCAAGCGTTTGACGATAAAACGTAGCAAACTCGCGCAACATAATACGCGCCTTATCAGGATCAGTACGCACTAATGATGCCATCGTATTAATAATGTTAAACAAAAAGTGCGGATTGATTTGGCTTTGCAGTGCCTTGAGTTCCATAGATGCTGCAAGCTTCTTTTGTTCCTCCAGTTCAAGAGCAGCAATTTGGGTTGAAATAAGCTGACCAAATCCTTCTGCAATAGAAACCTGATTGTCAGTCACGCGACTTGGTTCGGTGTAGTAAAACTTCAACGTGCCAAAAATCTCTTTGCCCATCCAAAGCGGAACAATGATGGCAGCCTTAATAGTAGAAACCGTATCCGGCAATCCTACGCCTTCACGTGTTTTGATCACACGCGTCTCACCATCTTGAATAGTTTTCATAGTTGCAAGAGTTCTGATAGGGGCACCATTAGTGCCGAGCTGCTCACGTCCTTCTCCGTAATACCCCAACACAACACTGCGATCAGTGATAGCAACTGCACTTGCCTCACTTGCCGGATAGAGAATCTCGCACACTTTTTGAGGATAATCTGATTCAGATCCTGCTTGAATAGCCTCAAGCGTTTGTGTGGCAACTTGCAAAACCGACATAGATTGGCGTGCGCGAATACGTTCAGGATCAAGCATAAGGGCGATCGTAGCCAACAAAAAGAGAGTGAAGAGAACACCAGAAATTCCAAGAATAATGATGTTGTTATCAGGGCTAAACATTGACCAGCCCAAAATACAACCTGAAATCAAAGCAAGGCACAAAAACAAGATTTCTAAAAAGACATCGCGTTTGTGATTCATAAGACTCTCCTCTCCTTTCAGGGATTATACGATGCGCAGCCCCCGAATTAAAAGAGAAAAGTCATGAATCCCACGTACAAGTCATGAATCCCTACATACTACTCAAAGTCCGCAAGATTAAGATGAATCTCCGTTGTCGTTCCCGGATCAATTGATGCTGATGCAGGCTCTTGTACCTGCTGCTCAATAACGCTTGCCTCAACAATAACCTCATCGCCTTTTTGACGAGCCACCGCTGCTTGAATAAGCGCTTGAGTAAGGAAGGCATCACGCTCGGTTCGCTGCATAACCTCACCCCAAACATATTGGAATTCAAAGTATTTAGAGCAGTTTTCCTGCGCATACGCACTAGCTTCAACCGTTGCCTCTTTTGCTGCGGTCCGATATGCCTGCTTATCAGGACGTACCAAGCTACGCAAAAACGCCGTTCGCTTAACACGCTTCAAAATACCAGGCTCTAAAAATGGTCCTGGATAAGGCTCAAGCGAGGAAGGATTAATTTGCAGCAGATCAATCTGCGAGCGCGAAAATTCAATCTTGTAGTACTCGTAGAGCCAACGATAAATATCACGGCGGAAGCGATGACCTTCATGGCGCTCACGGGGAGGAAGATGTAAAAGAGACCATTGATTATCAAACCACACATCTGAGCCATACATGCGCAGATCGAGCAAATAATCAAGATCCTCACCGCGCATAATCCAAGGATCAAACGAGATACGCTTATAAGCTTCCTTGTGCAGTGCCAAACACCCTCCGCATACGTGATTAGAACGCGAAAGACGCGGGCCTGCCATTGCACGAGAAATCCATGCATTAAAGGCGCTTCCCTGTTGCCAATAGTGGTTGTACCATTTGTTTTGACTCAACGAGTAATAATTTTGTTCGGAATTTAAGTAGTAACCCGACTTGGCCAAAATAGGAATACCTTTTTTAGTAAGTTTGCCTAAGCCATACATGGCTTTAGCAAGAAACTCAACATCCTCAATAACCTCATCGTCATCTATAAATACAACCGCATCAAAGCCTAAAATGTTGGCAACCACAAGCCCTAGATTGCGCACGGCTGAATAACCACCCAAGCCGATTGCATGTGAAAGATCTTCAAAGCCAAACTGCTCAAGACGCTGCGTAATAATAGAAGCCGATGCTTCGCCAATCACAAGCGTGTGCATAGTGGGAAAACGGTTGCAGATGTCTTGCACCTTTACAACCGCTTGCGCAGCCACGGCAGGATCTTCTGCTGCGGCAATCACAATAACTTGTCCTAACCCACGCACCTTAGTAAGCGACTCAAGGCAGCGATACAAATCTCCCGTCATATCAAGCGGCGTGGGATGATCAAACACAGTAGCTGCAGGATCTTGTCTTCTACCAGCTGCCACATGAAACGTAGGAATGACAACAGCGGGATTCATAAGCGGGCTCTCTTTCTGTCATGATCGAGCACTTCTCAAGCAGTGTTTAAGCGACGCTCGTTTCTTACCGCACGTCGCGTGTTTTCTATTGTAACGCAAGACTTTGGTGCAGAATTTCTTAGCCTTGCCTGCGCCGCGGGTGTCCTCGACGCGTACGAATGCGCTCTGCTACCTCGCGGCGCGCTTTAACTTCAGCACTTTCTTCCTTTAAACGCAAGTAGGATTCAAGGCGATGGGGTTCAAGATTACCCGTATTCACCGCCGCGCGTACCGCACACCCTGGTTCTTGATGGTGGGTACAATCACGAAATTTACACGTTTGCGCTATAGCCTCAATGTCTGAAAAAGCAAGTTCGATACCCCCATCGGCATCCCAAAGACCAAGTCCACGCACGCCAGGCATATCAATAACCGCGCCCCCTTGGGGAAGCTCAATAATCTCACGCGTTGTTGTGGTATGGCGCCCCTTGCCATCACGTTCACGGACTGGCGTAGTCTCTTGCACGTCTGACCCCACAAGCATGTTCACCAGACTTGATTTGCCCACCCCTGATCGCCCTATAAGAATAGCCGTCTTGCCCCCATCAGCTGCCAAAAGATTGGCCACTGCATCCACAGAAGCAGGATCGTCACCTGAGAGCACCATCACGCGATCATTGCCAATAAAGCCCTTGATCTGGTCTTGAATAGTTGCAACTTCTTCGGGGTCTTCAATAAGATCAGCCTTGGTGAGCACGACCACTACCTCATCGACCGATTCATGAGCAAGCACGAGTTCACGCTCAAGGCGCCGTAAGTTAATTTCTTCAATAGGCTGAGCTACAAGCACAAGATCAAAGTTGGCAGCAAGAGTTTGAGGAAGCGCGCGTTCGGTGGGATCTTTACGCACAAACGACGTTGTCCGAGGCAAAATACGCTCGATGATTCCTTTATCATGTCCTTCGGGAATAACAACTTCTACCTTATCTCCGATCACAGCACGGTTTGTCTTTTTCTTCACGAGCGCTGTTGCGTGCTCACAGCGCAACTCACGCCCATCATCGTCAAGACGCACTAGTGGATAGCCCCGATCAAGCTTGACAACGCGACCCGTGCAATGCTCATCTGATGCGATACTTTTGTTCTGAGCTTTTCCCATACGCCCCTACTTGGCCTCGTTGCGCTTGCGTTGATAGAGCGCAAACAGTACCAAACTTGCAATAAAGAAGAGAACACCGGCAAACGCGAGCGCCGTGTTAATAGGCTCTGGTTCAACCGATCCTTTATCAATTACGGAAACCTCATCGGCATGAATATCAGAAAGTCCTTGATGCTCAGGACAATCAAGATGGTAGACCCCGCGCACCTGAACCGTACTTCCCTTCACGCCGTAACGCCCAAACTGATCAATACTTGCAGCCTGATCATGCGTCATGAAGACCGAAATCACCGTATTGCCCGTATTCTCGAGCTCCTGCAATGTCACCCAACAGTGATTGGGATCGGCCTCGGCATTGATAGCCTCGCCAACTGCTTCACCAATTACTTGAACGACTTGGTCGTCATGGAAAGAATCAGCCGCTGAAAGCTCAGCAATACTCGTATCATACAAAAACGATGAGTCTGCCAACTGGTTCACGTTGACACGATTAGAAGCGCCTGGCACAACCACTTTCTGTTCCGTAGAATCCGATGACCCATCGACCACCTCAGTCTGTGCAGCATTCTGGTTGTCAACCGGTTGATCCCCTTGCGCAACATGCCACAAGCACACACAAACGGCAAGAATGGCAAAAAGGCATACCACAATGAGCAGCAAGTTAATCTTGGACGCACGTGATCGCGTCTTTTTTTGCTTATCCTTGGGGTCAGTATGTTTTGTTTGTCTTGCTATCACGAAATTTTAGCTACCTTATCGCATCCGCGAAGATATGAGTTGTTTCTTATCTTTAGGAATGATTGAAACCACAATTTTAACGATAAGAGCAATGAGCGTAATAAACTCAAGACGTCCTGCCCACATCTCAAAAATGTAAAACAACTCAAGGCTTGCGGGCATACCGGGCGTAATAATACCTGAAGAAAGCCCTCCGTTAGAAGCCATGGCAATCGATTCAAAAATAGAGCTCGTCGCATCATAGCCGTGTGCGATACCAACCAGAGATCCTGCTACATACGTTGCAGCAAAGAGTGCTGATACCGTAAGCGCAGTTTTAACCACGTCAGCCGTTAGAACGTGCTTACCTAAATGCTGGAACGATACCGATACCAATGCTGAATCAGGAGCTAGAGCTTGTTTAATGGTTGCAACAACTGATTTAGCAATAAGACCTAAGCGCAAAAGCTTCATACCACCTGCCGTAGATCCAGATGATCCACCAACAGCCATAAGCAACGCAAGCGTCAATAACGCTCCTGAAGAGATGACAGTAACCAATTGATTTGACGTAATGTTTTGAAATCCTGTTGTCGATGAGGCTGATACCATCATAAAAACGCCACGACGTAACATCTCAAAGAGGTCAGTAAATTGACCCATCGATGAGAGGGCTGCCATAAACACAATACCCATACCAATAAGCCAAATTAAATACGTACGCGTTTCAATGTCTTTAAAAAAGATATGCGTATGACCGCGCCAAACTTCAACAAAGAGCGCAAATGAGATCGTTCCTAAAATCATAAGAAGCATGCATACCAGCTCAAACGGATAAGAGTGGTAATACATAATAGAAAGCGAAGTGGGTGTAAAGCCAGCAGTCATAAATCCAGAAACCGCTACCCACAAAGCATTCAAAAACGACCTAATGGGATCCATACCGCCCACCAAGCAGAAAATCATCAAAATAATGGTCGCAATACCAATGACCACAATAGAGATCCACGAAATAGTGCGCGTCGTGCTTACCACGTTAGGAACCACATGATCAGAACGCCCCTCAGAAGAGTAGAGCCCCATCGACGACTTACCCAAAAAGCCCAAAGACAGCGCAACAACGATCAGTCCTAAACCGCCCAAAAAGTGCATAGTAAAGCGCCACATATTATCAGCATACGAGAGATGATCGAGGTCTACAACAAGAGAGGCTCCTGTCGTCGTTAGTCCCGACACACCCTCAAACAGCGCATCTAAGTATGAGTAATAATGACCTGAAAAAAAGAGTGGGATGGAAGCCATAATAGCCAATACCAGCCACGCAAAACCGGTAACCACAAGCGCCTGCTGATGAGTAAGACGACCCGGATCAACACGCACCATACGCAAAAGCGTCCCAACGCACAGCGTGATACCAATACCTAAAAGATATCTAAAAAACGCTTCCCATTCTCCAAAGATCACTGCCGTAACAAGAGGAAGCGCCATTGCTACCGAGAAAAAAGATACGAGTACGCCCAAATAATGAGCCACCGTTGCAAGGTCATCTATGGTGAAACGCTGCCACATAGAGCACCTTACGCTGCCGATCCGCTAAAGAGAAACCGCACCATAACGGTAAGTACATAAAGGCAGGCGATGAGCCCTAAGGCACCCATTAAAACAACCCCAATCCCTGTAAGCGAGTTGAGAAGTTTTTCCTTTATGTCGGTCTGCTTTTTCATGCGCCTTATTGTAGTACACTCGCGCAAAAACACATCGCTTGGTTTGGGTTTTGTTATACCAGCATGGCCAAACGCCTATGGCGACTGCGAGCGGTCATTCTGTGCCTAGAGCGACTCCGCTGTCTTGACCCAAATTCTTATCTCATTACCTAGACAATCTCCCACATATCTGAAATGAGAAAATCTATGATATTGAGACATTGAATACCATCACATGACCAATCAGTTTTATCAGTGCATACAACATACTTTGGATAATTATCTGGAACGTCTTCCAATGCAGAAAATTCTCTTTCTCGCGTTGAAGCACTTTCTAAAAGATAGGCAACTTGCAAATAGATCTTCTTGCCATTCTTTACTGCAATGAAATCTATTTCTTTAACCCCAACTTTGCCAACATATACCTCATATCCACGGCGGCGCAATTCCACAAAAACAATATTCTCTAAGACGATATCAAGTCGATTAGCATTGTTGCCAAACATTGCTTCTCGTAAACCAAGGTCAGTAATATATACTTTTTCTCCTCCGCGTAAAAGTGCTTTCCCTTTCACGTCATACCGTTTAACACGAGAGAGTAGCATTGCGTTTGAAGCAGCCTGAAGATAGTTATATACACTATCAATTGAAATAGATCGCTTATCTTCTTGTAACGTTTTTACCATGTTTTCAACAGAATAGGTAGTTCCTACTTCTGAAATGAAATATGAAATGATCCGCTCAAGTTGATCTGTTTTTCTAAAATTATGGCGTTGGATAACATCTTTCAGAACAATAGAGTTAAAGACATCTCTCAGATAACTAATTGAACTTTCTTGCACATAATTGATACTGCTCAAAAAGGGAAGGCCCCCAAGTACCCGATACAGTTCATAGGCATATTGAGGATCATTGATTTTTAATGCATCCATAACTTCTAAAAGAGAAAATGGGTATATTTCAAATGACACATATCTTCCCCCTAGAAGCGTTGCTAACTCTCCTGACAGCATTTTAGAATTTGATCCCGTTATGTATATGTCGCAATCAATATCAACACGCAGTGAATTAATTGCTTTTTCCCAATCCATAACTGTCTGAATCTCATCAAAAAACAAATAGGATCGCCCTGTCATATTTTTAGTAAAACTGATTACGGTGTTATAAAACGAACGTGCCGAAGTTGCTGTATCTTCCCACTTCATTGATTCAAAATTCATGATCAGAGTATTCTCTCGTGGTATTCCACGGTTAATGATCATTTCTCTAATCGATTCAAGAAGCGTGCTTTTTCCGCAACGGCGCATTCCAACAAGGACTTTAATAATGTCTTTATCTATGAATGGCTCAATTCTTTCAAGATACTTTTTACGCTCTATCATGAAAGCTCCTAGAGATGATGCGAAACTATACGTGTTCTTCTAAATTTCTTCGATTATAAAAGAATTTATTCCCTTTTTCACAGATTTTTCTTTTATACAAGAATAATCTTGATTTTCTTATATTTTTTCGTTTATACAAGAATTTTTATTTGCTTTATTCCTCAAGCAGACCTTAACCTCAAGTAGCTATTTACAAAAACAGCTATATGCCTGTAGATGAAATATTACTTATACGCACTAAATCTACGAGCCGAACTGCCTTAAACCCCAAAATGCCGATAGACCCCGGGGATGAAGCGGGGTCTATCTATCGGGCAGAGATACGAATCTGTCTTATGTTAGTAGCGGCGTCAGTAGCGGCTCTTTAGTCTCTTTTTATACGACGACGAGCAATTACAAGAGCGCATGCTGCAAATAAGGCAAGTGCACCAATGCCGAGTGCTGTAGCAGCTGTTGTATCAGAAGTCTTTGCAAGCTTGGCAGTCTTTGGCTTATCAGCACTCGATACAAGCTTTGTTGTGTTGTTGTTATTGTCTACTACTGGATCAGGAGTCTCAGACTTCTCATTGGGGTAGACCTTCTCGGTATGAGTTACTACCACATGGTTCTCTTCAAATACTGCCCATCCTTCTTCTGGAACAAAAGCAGTACCAGGATCAGGCTTTACGTAAGACTCATCATCGGGATCCACCTGAGAAGGCAAGGTGCCATAGCCTTTAGCAATCATGCCAATATCAGAGTTTTCCATCTCAGTTGTAGCTTCAGCCTTAAAGATAACGCGAGCATCTTTTCCACTTGTAATGTCGCCTACGTTTACTGCC
>PPYF01370328.1_pt1 | contig 36788 bp, 26 predicted proteins | sample 1559871 | NCBI WGS metagenome assembly PPYF01 (sample SAMN08240021, study PRJNA423297) | Human gut metagenome, whole genome shotgun sequencing project.
GTGGTATCCCGTGGTACTGCGCGCGCAGATCAAGCGCATGATTAAAGATCTCGAAGCCACCGGCATTCGCAAAATTTTGCAGATCGAGCTGGCGGTTCGTCCCGACAGCGATCAGCGCGGCATGACCGCTTCCGGGATGATTGTGATCAACCCGCCGTGGAAGCTCGAAGCGCAGATGAACAACGTTCTGCCGTGGCTGCACAGCAAACTGGTACCGACCGGAATCGGCCATACGCTGGTCAACTGGATTGTGCCGGAGTAATCGCAGACATCGGTGGAACCTATTAATTTCAGGTATACAATCGCGAGTATTTTGACGGTGGGCATGACGCTCACCCGTCCGACATTGAACGTTTGAGGAGCGGCCATGACCAAACATTACGACTACATCGCCATCGGCGGCGGCAGCGGCGGTATCGCCTCGATTAACCGTGCGGCCATGTACGGCCAGAAGTGCGCGTTGATTGAAGCCAAAGACCTTGGCGGTACCTGCGTCAACGTCGGTTGCGTACCGAAGAAAGTGATGTGGCATGCCGCGCAAATTCGCGAAGCCATCCACCTGTATGGCCCGGATTACGGTTTCGACGCCACCATCAATAACTTCGACTGGGACCGTCTTATCGCCAGCCGTACCGCCTATATCGACCGTATTCATACCTCCTACGACAACGTACTGGGTAAGAACAAGGTCGACGTGATTAAAGGTTTTGCCCGCTTCGTTGATGCGAAAACCATCGAAGTAAACGGCGAAACGATCACCGCCGATCACATTCTGATCGCTACCGGTGGCCGTCCAAGCCACCCGAATATTCCTGGCGTCGAGTTCGGTATCGACTCTAACGGTTTCTTCGAGCTACCCGCGCTGCCAAAACGCGTTGCGGTGGTTGGCGCAGGCTACATTGCCGTTGAGCTGGCCGGGGTGATTAATGGCCTGGGCGCTGAGACGCACCTGTTCGTGCGTAAACACGCGCCGCTGCGTACCTTTGATCCGCTGATCGTTGAGACGTTGGTCGAAGTGATGAACGCCGAAGGCCCACAGCTGCATACCAACGCCATTCCAAAAGCCGTGGTGAAAAATGCCGATGGTAGCCTGACGCTGGAGCTGGAAGATGGCCGCAGCCAGACCGTTGATTGCCTGATCTGGGCGATTGGCCGTGAACCGGCTACCGATGATTTCAACCTGGCGGTAACCGGCGTAAAAACCAACGATAAAGGCTATATCGTGGTAGATAAGTTCCAGAACACCAACGTGTCAGGAATTTATGCCGTGGGCGATAACACCGGAGCCGTTGAGCTGACGCCGGTCGCAGTGGCCGCGGGCCGTCGCCTGTCCGAGCGCTTGTTTAACAACAAACCGGACGAGCACCTGGACTACAGCAATATTCCGACCGTAGTCTTCAGCCACCCACCAATCGGTACCGTGGGTTTAACCGAACCACAGGCGCGTGAACAGTATGGCGATGACGCCGTGAAGGTGTATAAATCGTCCTTCACTGCCATGTATACCGCAGTCACCTCACACCGCCAGCCGTGCCGTATGAAGCTGGTTTGCGTCGGTCCGGATGAGAAAATTGTCGGCATTCACGGTATCGGCTTTGGTATGGATGAAATGCTGCAAGGCTTCGCCGTGGCGCTCAAAATGGGCGCAACCAAGAAAGACTTCGACAACACCGTAGCGATTCACCCAACGGCGGCGGAAGAGTTTGTGACCATGCGTTAAGCCCGCGCGACGAGATAAAACAAAAAAGCCAGACCGCGGTCTGGCTTTTTTTATGTCGGTATTCTGTTGGCAATTGCCATCAAAAGCGCCAGCTCACGCCGGTCAGCAGGGTAAAACTGTCATCCCGGTCAACCATCGGGCTGTTTTTGACTTCATCTGGCAGCACGCTGTAGGAGGCATTCGCCAGCAGCACCAGATTGCGGGTAAGCGGGTATTTCAGCGTTAATCCCACATACGGCATCCAGCTGCTTTCGGGCGACCACGGGGACAAACCGCTGCGCTGGGACTCCGCGCCCGACACACCGTAGTAGTAACGGTTAAAGCTCGCGTCATAGTAATAGACGCCCAACGCCGGGGTAATCGACAATTTACCCACGGGCAGCACGCGGAAATAGGTCAACTCCCCTACCCAGCCGTTGCTGTTATCCAGAATATCGGCAGCGGCCGACAGCTTCAGGCTGCCCCATTTTTCATGGTGATACCAAGCAGCACCAGCCATCGCCGTGCCGTCGCGTTTATCCAGCCTCCGCATAGCGCGATCGTCGTTATCCGCCGGGTCAAAATTCAGCGGTACCCACGATGCCGTCAGGCTCAATTCATCACGTTTATCTTTAAATAAGGCGTAGCCTAATGTGGTCTGTCGAACATAGAATGCGTCGCTTTCATAATTCCCGATAGGCACCACATGTGTATTTTTATTATATCCGCGATAGGCTGATTCATTATATATTACCGCCACCCCGAGAGATAATTCCGTTGCCGATGCACTACCAATAAAAGATAGCATCATAAGCAGCGTAGCATTACGCTTAATTGACATTCCTGTTGTTCCAACCTAATATCATATCCTGATGCCAAATATGATAATGTTCGTATTTATATTGCTGCAATCTCAATATTTATATAACACTATATCGTTTTATATATAGAGTCTAACGATGAAAAAAAGCCAAATTAAGCCGCAGGAATTAAAAGTAATTTCGGTGATTGCAGACAGTGAAAACATCAGCCGCGCTGCCACTGCGCTCGGCATGGCGCAGGCCAACGTAAGCAAATATCTCACTGATGTTGAATCAAAAATTGGCTTAAAGATCTTTGAGCGCAGTTCGCGAAAACTCTCGCTGACGCGCTTTGGTGAGTCGCTGCTACCCTATGTGAACGATTTACTGGAAAAAGAAAACCAGCTTAATAATTTCATTGATGATTATAAGCACGAGAAAAGTGGGCGCGTCACCCTCTATTCGCCGACCATGATCAATGCCTATTTAGCGCGCAATGTCATTAACACCATTAAAGACATCGGTAATATTAGCCTTTATTTAAAAACATTTAATCTTGAGCCTAAATCATTTTATGATGGCTCAGAATTTCCCGATGATTGCGATATTTTAATTTCCTGCGTCCAGCCCAAAAACGAATCGCTGGTTGCCAGCTTCATTACCAAATACGCCGTCAGCGCCTACGCCAGCACGCAATATCTGGCACAGCATCCCATTGGTTCCCCGGAAGAGCTGACGCAGCACTCGTGCATTCTGCTGGATTCGATGATGATTGATGACGCCAATATCTGGCGCTTTAGCCTGGCGGGAAACGAGGATATCCGCGATTTTCGCGTCACCGGCAATTACATTTGCGACAATAACCAATCGGCGCTCGAGCTGGCGCGCAATGGCCTCGGCATTGTATTTGCCCCCAAAAGTAGCGTGCAGGCTGACATTCAATCCGGCGTACTCGCGCCGTGCTTTGCTGAACAGTATGAGTGGTGGCTCGATCTGGTGGCCATTTACCGTAAACGCGAATATCAGCCATGGCGCGTTCAGTTCATTCTCGACGCGGTGCTGGAAGAGATTCGCCGCCAGGTGGCACAGCCCAGCTAGCGGCGTCCCCCGGCCTGGCCGGGGGTATGGTTTTAGAATGAGTAGTTCATGCTCACCGAGACATTGCGCGGTTCGCCGTACACCGCGGAATCATCCAGATAAGAGTAATACTCGCGGTCAAACAGGTTGTTGACGTTCGCCTGTACCGCCAGCTGTTTGGTGACCTGATACTGGGCAAACAGACTCACCAGCGGGTAGCTACCCTGGCGAAGGCGCTGCGTTTCACCATCCGGCCCGGTCACATCTTTGTAGACGCCGTTTTGCCAGTTGGCACCACCGCCAATGGTCAGCGCTGGCATCACCGGCACGCGGTAGCGGGTGAACAGCTTGAGCTGCGTCTGCGGTGCAAAGCTGTTGTAGCGGCCATCGCTGTCCGTCGCGACATAGCGCGTGGCGCTGAAAGTCAGCTGCAGGTTATCGGTCACCGCGCCGTTGACCTCAAACTCGGCCCCTTTACTTACCGCGCCACTGGTTGCCCGGTACGCCTGCTCGCTGCCGCCATTCACGAACTCGCCGCTCACTTCTTCGGCCACATTCTCCTGCTCAATGCGGAATACGGCAAAGTTAGTAGTCAGTCGCCCATCTATCCAATCCGCTTTCAGACCGGTTTCATAGTTCTTGCCGGTTATCGGCGACAACCATGTGCCGCTGGCGGTACGTTTGGTCTGCGGTGAGAAAATGGAGGTGTAGCTGGCGTAGGCCGACAGGCTTTCGGTCAAATCGTAAACCAGACCACCGTATGGCGTGATGTTGTATTTACGCATATCGCCACTGCTACCGTCGGTACTGTATTGGGTATAGCGCGCGCCAATTATCAGCGACAGCGGATCGGCCAGCGACAGGCGCGCCGCGGTGTAAGCTGATTTCTGTCGCACAATATCATTGGCGTTCTGATACCAGTCCCCCCACGTCGGCTGCGCGACGCTACCGTTCCAGTTGTTGTCGAAAATGCCAATCTGGCTGGCATCCATCGGCCCATCCTGACTTTCGGTGGCGTTATGCTGTCGACTGTAGCTGGCCCCAGCCATTAGCTGATGCTGACGGCCCAGTAAATTGAACGGCCCGCTGGCATAGGTATCGAAAGAGTCGACGGTACGTTTGCCTTTGTCTTTACTGCCCCAGCCGCTAGCACCGTCGCCGGTATCGGCATCCGGATTACCCATCACGTACAACAGCGTGTCATTGAAGGTCTGCTCACCGTGGGTGCCGTTAAAGCGATAGGTCCAACCGTTATCCCAGTCATGGGTCAGGTCAACGAATACCTTGCGTGATTCAATCTGGTAGCGCGTCCAGTCTGCCGCCGAGTTGGTGCTGCGATCATAATGCGTGCGCGTGCCGTTACTGTAGAGGCTTGGCAGACCGCCCCAGGTTGGGTTACCGGTATTGGATTTCTGGTAGTCCCAGCCCAGCGATACGGTCGTGTGGTCGGTCAGATCGGCATCGACCACGCCGTAAAGGAATTTCTTGGTTTTATGGTAGCGGTCGAGCCAACTGTCCTGGTCCTGATAGCCAGTGACAACGCGTCCGCGCAGACTGCCATCGCTATTGAGCGGCGTCGAGACATCGGCCACATAGCGTTGCGTATTCCAGCTTCCGTAGCTGGCGCTGATATTGCCGGTCGCCGTTTTACTGTCCGCACGCTTACGCACCATGTTGACCGTTGCACCTGGGTCACCTGCGCCGGTCATCAGGCCATTGGCACCGCGCACCACCTCGATACGATCGTAGATCGCGGTATCTTCTGCGGCGTCGCCGTAGTTCCACGCATCGCCAATTGAGGTCGGAATATCATCATAGGAAAAGTTGGTGATTTCAAAACCGCGCGAGTAGTAGTAAGAGCGTTCGGAGTCGATTTGCTGTGATGAAATCCCAGTGGCGTTAGTCAGTACCTGATCCACCGTTTGCAGGTTCTGGTCCTGCATGCGCTGGCGCGTGACCACGCTGACGGACTGCGGGATATCGCGCGGTGCCAGATTCATTTTGGTCCCTGCGCGAGTGGTTTTAACGGCATAGTCCTGCTGTTCATCAGCGGCACTTTCCGTACTGCCATATACCACCATCTCCTGACTTTTTTCTTCTGCATACGCCTGCTGGACGAAGCCGTGAATGGCCAGCGCCAGCAGCGAAACGGTAAGCGGTTTGCCGCTTATTTCCCTGCCATAAAAATGCATAAGTATTCCCATCAAATCTTGTTGTTGTGAGTGAAGCCCTTCCGCCCGCAGCACCAAGGAATGACCCGCTTTTCCATAAGCAATTGGCCTGCATAAAAAGCGATCATGGCTACAAATGAGAACGCTAATGATAATTACTCGCTTTAAATAACGCAGGTGCTTTTATTGGTTAAATGTAAGTAAATGTATATTCCTTTTATATCAGCGCATTGCTGAAGATTTTCACTGTTGGCTGGGGGAAATATTGTCATCAAGAGCATGCCGACGAGGAGATCTCATCCTGCACTACGCGATCGGGGGGCTTGCTCACTCTACATAAATAATTATTATTCTCATTCTTATTAAAATACTCCCGCCGCGGCTTCGCCTCACTCGGGAATGGCTTATCCACTGATGGAGTTTCGAATGGTATCGTTATTCAGCCCACGGAAAACGGCACTTTCCGCCGCGCTCGTTGCCGCTTTAACCCTGACCGCACTGCCTGCTGCTGCTGAAAATGCGCAGCCTGTCGAAAGCGCCGCTGCGCTGAAGACGGCATCTTCCGTAACCCAGCGCGAACTGGGCGATGGCCTGTATGAAATGGCCTATCTGTCAGCAGAAAATGCACTGTTTGTCGCCAGCGCGCAGAGTTTCAAAGATGTAAATGGCGGCGTGATTTATCGTCTCGACCCGGCCACTCTCGCCACCAAAGGCACCACCCACACGGATCTGAAAAACTTCGGTATGGCCGTCGATGACAATGGCAAAGTGTTCTACACCACCAACTCATTGGATGGAGCGGTGTCGAAGGTCGATGCCAAAAGCGGTAAAGTGCTACAGCGTTTAGTGTTGGACGGTAAAAAAGACAAAGATGGCGATCCGACGGGCGCACGTGAAGTGCTGTTCCACGATGGTCTGCTGTTTATCGGCCGCGTAGCAGAGCCTGGCTTTATCTCCATCGTGGATGCCAACACCATGACCCTCAAAGGGCGCATCGATAACGCAGGGAAATGGGTTACCGGGATTATCTACTCTCCGCTCACCAAACGCATCTACGCCACCAACGGCGCTGGCGAAGTGCTGGTGATCAACCCGCAGAGCTACAAAATTGAGCAGCGCTGGACGCCAGGCGACGGCAAAGAGTACCTGCTGCTAAACATGGCGGAAGACCCGAAAACCGGCCGTCTGTTTGTCACCGACGATTCAAAAGCGAAAACGACGCTGGTGTTCGATGAGCACACCGGTAAAGTGATTAAGCGCATCGATGGCGACGCGTTAGCCATCAAATTTGACGCGAAGCGCAATGAGATATTCATTAGCCAGCGCGAGTCGAAGAAGGTGTTGCGCCTGGATGCCACCAGTTACGCCGTGAAGCAAAGCTGGGACTTCACCAGCCGCCCAAATAGCCTGCTGCTGTCCGACGATGGTAAAACGCTGTTCGTCACGCTCAAAACTGACTTCAACAAAGACTACTCGACCAAAGGCCTCGATAGCATCGCACGTATTAAGCTGGATTAATTTACGCCGTTAATCCACCGCGGTGTCGGAACGTACTGCATGCCTCGTTCCGGCACCCTATTTTACCCGCAGCCGAGGTGTATCGTTTTTCATCGCACTCAAGTGGGAAATAAAACACCGAAAATATTCTGTTAATATTTTCCTCGCAACGCCTATTCATTAGCCCGCTAACATCATCGCTAATATTAATAGCTTACTCATCATTGATTATTAAAATAACCCATAATAGGCAGCCAGCGTCTACCTTATTATTTACGGTCAGTAGTTGCCGCGCCATCATATAAACCATGGTATTTTGTATACGTGGACATTTAAGCTCCCGGTAGATGCAATGCCAATAGCGCCATATCACGTTACTTCCATTACATCAGATATTTTCAAACTCTTTATTGATAAGTAAACCATGATGAACAGCGCGACTTCCCTGGAAGAAAAATCCATCCAAATTTTCAATCATAAAAACAAAATGGATAAATACTGGAACACCTACTCCATGGAGTTGATAACCCAGATTACCGCCACCGAACGTCTCTACAACCATCAGATCCAACCCAGTGAGAAAGGCCGCCTCAGCGTTAACCTGTTCGGTTGCGTCAATATCAATATCATCCGCTCGCATACCTTTGGTGAAGTCCGTATTGATTTTCAGGTAGAGTCTGACGAGTTGAGCGGCCTGGAGCTTCAGCCTTCACACATTGATGCACAGGGCAATCTCGATGGCATCATTTCGGTACAAGATAAAGCCGGCGTCTTTGCTCACTATCTGCAACGTCTGCAGGTCATTTATGACGCCATTCTGGCGCTGTCGCAGGATAAGGCTTCATCATGATTGTCAGGCCGGAGCAAACCTGGTTTAGAAAGCTGTTCTCATGGCGCGGATCCATCATGAGAAAAATATCGCCGCAGCTGTGCTTTTTTATCATGCTCAATATCGCATATCTCTTTATGCTGCCGCTCTTGCACCTCCACGGAATTATTGTCAAAGAGAGCTCGTTCTATTTCATCGGGATCTCTATTTCAATCTCGGTATTTCTCGGATTTCGCAACAATACCGCCTGGCTACGCTATTGGGAGGCCCGTAAGCTGTGGGGGGATTTATTAATCGTCAACCGATCGCTGATGCGGGAAATCATGACGACGACCCAAACCACCCAGCAGGAAAAAAAAGTGGTGTTGGATTTGATGGTCACCTACTGCGAGACGCTCAAATCTAAACTACGCCACGGGCCGGTTCCGGTATGCAGAGCGCTGGACTATCAGCACCTGACCACGCCCTGTAACGCACTATTGCAAAACATCAGCCAGTGGCTTTATCAGCATCGCCCGAATGAATTTGTGTATCGGAATTTCAATACCTATCTCAACCAAATTAGCGCCATTCAGGGCGGCTGCGAGCGTATCAGCAACACGCCTATTCCCTACGCCTACTCGCTATTGTTGCACCGTACAGTGGGTATTTTCTGCGCAGTTTATCCGCTGTTGCTGATCCACGACTTTGGCTTTCTCACGCTGCTGTTTTCTATTTTCACTACCTACGCCCTACTGGCGCTAGATGCCATCGCCACCGAACTGGAAGATCCGTTCGGCACAGAAGACAACGATCTGCCGTTAAACGCCATCTGTAATGCGATAGAGATAGATCTGCGGGAGATGCTGAAAGAGAGCGTCGTACCGGTAAAAATAAAGCCAGACGCCCATTACCGTCTGCTGTAGCCCGCATTGCGCTACGTGAAAGGCGCTGGGGTACGGGGGTGTACTCAGCAAGTTTTACGTAGCGCGCCTGACTTATTTAATGACGTCGTACACCGACTTTTGAATCAGCAGCCATTTCTTGCTTTGCGCGTCTCCTGTCGCTTTACTGCGCTTTTGCGCGCTCTCTACCGCCAGCCGCTGCCGGGTGACAACCGCCGGCGTCGTGCAAAAGGTCTGGAGATAGGATTTACGCACCGCATCAAGCCGCGTACCACGCGCGAGCTCGTGGGTCAGCGTATTGATAAAACGTCGACAGGGCTTGGATTCATCCATCTGGTTACGGTAGCGCAGCAGCAGATTAAGTACCGGCTCATGTTGAGATGCCATCGCCAGATCCGTCCACGCCAGCTGCCAGTTCATTCCAGCACGCAAAAATAGCTCGGCCACCTCAATATCATTTCGATCGATAGCCGAACGGAGCGCGCTGTTATCCCACAAGATCCCTCGTCGGGCGAGAATTTCGCGGGGAGAAGGGATCTCTCCGACCGCTTCATCAATCACATGAGTGGCGTAGCGCTGTACGATCGGCTGCGCGGCATCAGGCGGCGACAGAAAAATGCTGATCCCACCGAAGAGAATCCCCAGCACTACAACGCCCACCGCCCCCCACAAAATGGCGGTAATAATCCGTTCATGGGTGTCCGAGTGTGCGCGCGTTTTGTGATGAACGCGCTCAATGCTGTCGGCAATGGGGTGGGCGTCCGCCCCCCAGGCATGGGTATATTCGGCAGCGTCCTGCCAGTAATGCTGAACTTCACTGCCGTCAGCCACCATCAGGCTTGCGGGGTTGACCCGCGTACGCCCCTGTTCATAGGCGCGTTGCACCGGTGCGGTAATTTGCTGCGCGTAGTGGCCGAGCAGCAGGCATTCAATCTCGGTCAGCGGATGGTGCGCCAGCAGCTTATTGCGCATTCGGCGAATATCATCAAGAAAAGCATGCAGCGTCAGGCGCTGTTCAATCAGAAAGGTGAGCGCATTCCCGTAGTTGAACAGCGAAGCGTAATGGCGGGAAAAAGTCTTTTTATCCACCACCAGCAGCGCCAGTTCACTAAAAGACATGCCATTGAGAATTTCACCTGACGGGCTACGCGAGTGCCAGCGAGCCACCTCCTGCTCGCCAAACAGGGATTTAAGATGATGGTGAAGATGCGACGTATCAGGCCATATCTGCGTCACTAACCCACTGAGCATCAGATGGATTGTCCGAATATGACGCTCCGCCTGCTCCTGAAGCTGGTCGGCGTCACTCTCGTAACCGGTGGTGTATCTCAGCAGCGGCTGTTGCAGCTTTATCTGTTCCAGCGTGACCACAAAACGTTCGGCAGCAATGAGCTGATTCTCCGTCGCGTGCAGCCCATGTTCGTAAGAAACAGTTCCCTGCTGCAAATGGCGTAGCTGGAGCATAAATTCGCTGAGCTGACTGTCGTTAATCTTCAAACGCTGGGCCACCGCTCCCCATCCGCCCAAGTTCAGACGTGCCTGGTCCAACTGTTCGAGAAACCAGCGCGGATCTTTGCCTTCCGTGACGCGCATTTTCAGTAACGTGAGGATCTCGACAGAGGCCTGACGAATGACATTCAGGCAATGTTCAAATTGCTGGTCAATCTGATGCGATGGGGTCGACATCTTCAATTTCCTTAATCAACAACAAGGCTATTCAGCCTTAGGATTAACGTGTTATTTTTTTGTTATTTTTGTCGTTACACCATAGAGCAAATCAGGCAAATTAACAGTCCTGTCCCCACCTTGAGAAGGTGAATTTATGATCGCGCTCACCACGAAACGTTTAACCTGCGGCTTAATCACGCCCGCCGACTGGCCTTTTTTTCTCATGTTGCAGCAAAACCCACAGGTGATGCGCTATGTCGCGGATAATCGTAGCGAAAGTGAGATCCGCGAAACCTTTGATTCGCGTCTGCGTCCGTGGTCTCCCGGCGCATCACACTGGCTTTGTCTGGTCGTACGCGATGCGCAAAATATGACGCTCGGCGTCACCGGATATATTCACCGGGAAGCTGACTGCGCCGAAGTGGGGTTTTTATTTGCGCCTGAAGCCCAGGGCCAGGGTTATGGCAGCGAATCGCTGCGAGCGGTATGCGACTATGCGTTTCGGGAAGGGGGCATACGCCGACTCACCGCAACGGTTACGGCGGGCAATGTGGCTTCCCGCCGAACCCTGGAGAAAATCGGCTTCCGCCTGGAAGGCGAGCTGCGCGAAAGCTATTCGTTGGCTGGCGAATGGCACAATGACTGGCTTTTTGGCTTACTTAGCCATGAGTATGATAAGTCATCGCCATCCGGCCGATAGCCGCTATCAAGGGATTCTTTTACACTCAGCCCTCCGTTTTTTGAGGATAAAAGATGTCACTTTCTTCCCTTACGCCCAGCCCACAGGGATTGGATTTTATTAAACGCTATCAGGGACTTTCGCTGGAGAAATACCAGGATCAAGACGGTTTGTGGATTATTGGCTATGGCCATCTGATTCGCGATCATGAGACGTTTGCTCAGCCCATTACCCGTTTACAGGCAGAGAGTCTCTTTGTGCAGGATGTGAGCTACTATCGGCAGGTTTTAAACCGCTGTGTACAGACGCCGCTGACGCAGAATCAGTTCGATGCCCTGCTGTCGCTGGCCTTCAGCCTGGGGCCGGAAGCCATACAACTGTCCTCTGTCGTCCATAGCGTTAATCGGCGAGAATATCGCAAGGCGCTGGCCGTCTGGCGGGCCGAAGATCAGCAGCAAAACAGCCTGGCCAGACAGCGCCAGGCCGAGTCAGCTTTATTCCAGACAGATATGCGATGACACATCGCGGGTATTGAGCAGCATAGCCGCCTGGGTACGATTCCTGACATCCAAACGGCGGTACAGTGATTCCAGGTGTGCTTTGACGGTACCGGCACTGATATTCAATGCTCGGCCAATCTCTTTATTAGATTCACCATTTGCCAACAGCGTTAATATCTCACGCTGACGATGGCTCAGGTTATCCACTCCACATTTTTCCTGTTCATACTCCAATCGCCAGTCTCCCGGCAGGCATATCAAGCCAGACATCACGCTTCTGATCGTTTTAACAAAGATCTCAATACTGGCAGTGCGCGAGACAATGGCCTGCACGTTTAGTGCCATCATATCGCGCAGCCAGGCGTGGTGATGGGTATTGGCGACAATAATGCCCTTCGAATCAGGAAACTGCTGATACTTTTCCTGTAATACCCATTGGCAAAAACCATGATCCATCTCACCATCGAGGATCAACAGTGCATCCGGATAGCGTAAAAGCTGCCGCCAGAGGTCATCGGCCTGACTGACGGCAGAAATATCAATTCCTGGAATATGTTCCTGTAAGCTGATTTTCATTCCATGAATAAATATTGACTGCCTGTCAAACATGATTACCTGCATAACGGTTCCCCCATTAAAAAATAAAAAGCCCCTTCATGGCCGGAGAAGTTATTTCTCGCGGCATAGAATAAGGGCTCGCCATTTGGCCAGGGCATTCTACGTAGATACCGAATAATGCAAACATCATAATTATGAATGCTTACAACCCTTTCTCATCAATTACGCATTCACATAACTCATCACAAATGAATTAAGAAAATGATTAAAATAGAGTAAGGGTTAATAATATTAATTAATAAAAATATATCGGATTACCGCTATCATGGGAAATAAAAAACGAAATAAGTCCGCCTCCGAACTTATTTCAGCATTATTTGTTTATCACGGCAATATGGCAGAACGTCTTCGTTTACAAGAACATCCCACCGGAAACTTCAATACGCTGGGCGTTCATCCAGCGCAGGTTATCGCTGAGCAGAGCGGCGATGGCATCACCGATATCGTCCGGTAATCCCGTGCGGCCCAGCGCAGTTTGCGAAGCAACGTAGCGATTGAGATCGGCATTATCCCGCAGATGCCCACCGCCAAAGTCGGTCTCAATTGCCCCCGGGGCAATGCTGTTCACGGAAATACCCCGTGCGCCAAGCTCCTTGGCCTGATAGCGCGTCAACACTTCCATTGCCCCTTTCATCGAAGCGTAGGCGGCATAACCCGGCAGGGCGAAACGCGCTAATCCCGTTGAAACATTAAGGATGCGGCCACCGTCTGCCAGCAGCGGTAACAGCTGTTGGGTCAGGAAGAACGGTCCTTTAAAGTGGATATTCATGAGCTCATCAAACAGCGCTTCTGAAGTCTCGGCAAACGCAGCGTAGAGGCCAACACCAGCGTTGTTCACTAAATAATCAAAACTTTCGCGTCCCCACACCTGATGCAGCTGCGCTTTTACCTGCTGAGCAAATTCGCTAAAGCTTGCGACATCGCTGACGTTCAGCTGCAATGCCACCGCTTTCGCTCCCATTTGCTCAATTTCAGCAACAACCTGCAGAGCTGCTTCACGCTGGCTATTGTAGGTAAAAATAATATCTGTTCCGGCCGCAGCCAGCTTCAACACGGCATTTTTACCTAAACCACGGCTGCCGCCGGTGACTAATGCGATACGTTGGGTCATAGGAACCTCATTTCAGATGGTATGTACGTTGAGAACAAGCTTATTAGGTGATAAAAGAACAATAAATATCGCCAGTTACGCTTCACTGTCTCATTTACGACAACAATAGGCCGTTTTGATGGATAAAATTCACGCAATGCAGCTGTTTCTACGCGTCGCCGAACTGGAGAGTTTTACCCGCGCGGCGGACACGCTGGGCCTCCCTAAAGGTAGCGTATCGCGGCAGATCCAGGCGCTGGAGAACCACTTAGGCTGCCGTCTGCTACACCGCACGACCCGGCGGGTGCTGTTAACCCAGGATGGAATGGTTTATTACGAGCGCGCCAAAGATCTGTTGAGCAATCTGGACGAACTGGACAGCATGTTCCAAAGCGACCCCAGCAGCGTCAGCGGGCGGTTGCGTGTCGATATGCCGGTCGCCGTCGCTCGCCACGTTGTCATCCCTCAGCTACCGGATTTTCTGCAGCAGTATCCGGGAATCGAACTGGAGCTCAGCAGCAGCGATCGCCTGGTGGACGTGATCCGCGAGGGCTTTGACTGCGTGGTGCGCGTTGGCACGTTAAAGGATTCTGGCCTTATCGCCAGACCGCTCGGTAAACTCACGGTCATCAACTGCGCAAGCCCAGCCTATCTATCGCGCTTTGGCTATCCAGAGTCGCTGGACGACCTCAGCACCCATGCGCTGGTGCACTATGCCACCAACATCGGCGTGCGCCCGCCGGGCTTTGAAGTGGCGAAAGAAAATGGGACACAGTGGGTTAAGGCTGGCGGCGTCCTGACGGTAAACAGCACCGAAACCTATCACGCAGCCTGTTTGGCAGGGCTGGGTATCATTCAGGCTCCGCGCGTGGGGGTACGCGACGCGCTGCACGGCGGCAAACTGGTGGAAATCCTGCCACAATACCGGGCAGCGCCAATGCCGGTATCGCTGCTTTATCCGCATCGCCGTAACCTCTCGCGCCGGGTGCACCTGTTTATGGAGTGGTTAACCGCGGCATTACAGGATTACGTGGATTAATTTCAGCCCAGTGTCTGGTGCGCTGTAATATCACCCGGACGAGGCGCGCCAACACCGACTCCGGTGAACGATCTATACTTAAGTAAAAGCAATAAAAAGGAAAATATCCCTGATGACGTCGGAACATGACGAGAAGCGTCCGCTGCAGGAAGCGGAACCAAGCCACCTCTCCCGAACGCAGCAAAAGGCCAGCAAAGCGCTGGACACCGTCACCAGCACGGCGCAGAAGATCCAGCGCCGCCCGGTTATCGCCCATCTGATTCGCGCCGCCGAGCGCTTTAACGATCGCATGGGCAACCAGTTTGGCGCCGCGATTACCTATTTTTCATTCCTATCCATGATTCCCATTATGATGGTGTCGTTCGCTGCCGCCGGTTTTGTACTGGCCTCACACCCGACGCTCTTGCAGGACATTTTCAATAAAATCCTCGTCAACGTCAGCGACCCCACGCTCGCCGCGACGCTGAAGAGCACCATCAACACCGCCGTGCAGCAGCGTACCACCGTCGGGCTGGTCGGTCTGGGGGTTGCGCTCTACTCCGGTATCAACTGGATGGGCAACCTGCGCGAGGCTATTCGCGCGCAGTCGCGCGACGTCTGGGAGCGTACGCCGCAGGATCAGGAAGCGCTGTGGCTGAAATATCTGCGTGACTTTATCTCGCTGATTGGCCTGCTGATCGCGCTGATCGTTACCCTGTCGATTACCTCGGTTGCCGGCTCCGCGCAGCAGCTGATTATTTCTGCGCTGTATCTCGATAGCATCGAATGGCTTAAACCGGCCTGGCGGCTGATTGGCCTGGCGATATCCATCTTCGCTAACTACCTGCTGTTCTTCTGGATTTTCTGGCGGTTGCCGCGCCATCGTCCGCGTAAAAAAGCCCTGATTCGCGGCACATTTATCGCAGCCGTCGGCTTTGAGGTGATTAAAATTATCATGACCTGGACGCTACCGACGCTGGTGAAATCCCCATCCGGCGCGGCGTTTGGCTCGGTCCTGGGGCTGATGGCATTCTTCTACTTCTTTGCGAGACTGACCCTGTTCTGTGCGGCGTGGATTGCCACCGCCGAATACAAAGACGACCCAAGAATGCCGGGTAAAACCCACCGTTAAACACGATGTTGGGCTGAGAGATAATGAAAAATTTCAGCCCAACTCATCGTTTCAGCATATAAATCCAGCCTGTAACTTTTATTTAACCAAAAACCAGTTTTATCATCTAATTGACAAAAAATGTGAAGCATTTCATGTTCGATAATCTGCGGGTATAAAAATTATCCACTTTTTCGCTATTTTTGCCTGTTTTTACATTCCCGTTACACATTGAAATGTCGCTTTTGCTATGTCTAATATGGCCTTTCGTTCGCTATACATATTAGAAAAGACTATGACCAGCACAACACTCGATAACGAACAGGCTTCCGCTCCGGTTAACTCACGTAATAAAGTCGTCGTGGCTTCGCTCATTGGCACCGCCATTGAGTTCTTCGACTTCTATATCTACGCCACCGCCGCGGTGATCGTGTTCCCGCATATTTTCTTCCCTCAGGGCGATCCGACGGCGGCGACGCTGCAATCGCTGGCCACCTTCGCTATCGCCTTCGTCGCGCGTCCTATCGGTTCCGCGCTATTCGGCCACTTTGGTGACCGTGTCGGACGCAAAGTCACTCTGGTGGCTTCGCTGCTGACCATGGGGATCTCAACCGTGCTGATTGGCCTGCTGCCAACCTACGAGTCCATTGGCATTCTGGCACCGATGCTGCTGGCGCTGGCGCGTTTTGGCCAGGGTCTGGGTTTAGGGGGGGAATGGGGTGGTGCTGCGCTGTTGGCCACCGAGAATGCACCGCCGCGCAAGCGTGCGCTGTACGGTTCGTTCCCGCAGTTGGGCGCACCGATTGGTTTCTTCTTTGCCAACGGCACCTTCCTGCTGCTCTCCTGGCTTCTGACCGACCAGCAGTTCATGAGCTGGGGCTGGCGCATTCCGTTTATCTTCTCCGCCGTGCTGGTGCTGATCGGCCTGTATGTGCGTGTTTCGCTGCATGAAACGCCGGTATTCGCCAAAATCGCCGCAGCGAAGAAACAGGTTAAAGTGCCCATGGGCACCCTGCTGAGCAAACACGTGCGCGTCACGATCCTCGGCACCTTTATCATGCTGGCGACCTACACGCTGTTCTATATCATGACCGTGTACTCGATGACGTACTCTACCGCTGCCGCGCCGAATGGTCTGGGCCTGCCGCGTAATGAAGTGCTGTGGATGTTGATGCTGGCGGTTATCGGTTTCGGCGTGATGGTTCCGATCGCCGGCATGCTGGCTGACCGTTTTGGCCGTCGTCCAAGCATGATCGTCATCACCAGTCTGATCATCGTTTTCGCGCTGTTCTTCTTCCAGCCGCTGCTGGGCTCAGGGGACACGTCGCTGATTATGCTGTATCTGTTGGTGGGTTTAAGCCTGATGGGGCTGACGTTTGGCCCGATGGGGGCGCTGCTGCCGGAGCTGTTCCCAACGGAAGTCCGCTATACCGGCGCGTCCTTCTCTTACAACGTAGCGTCGATTCTGGGGGCCTCAGTTGCACCGTATATCGCAGCCTGGTTGCAGAGTAGCTATGGATTGTTCTACGTGGGTGTTTATCTGGCGGCCATGGCGGCCCTAACCTTGATTGCACTGCTGCTGACGCACGAAACCCGTCACGAATCGCTGTAAGCCCTTCTCTCTGGCCTACGTTCGCGTAGGCCAGCGTTATACCAGGTGAATCATCAAATTATCTAAGGTTGACATCGGTACCGGTCGGGAAAGGAAATAACCCTGCGCCGCATGCGCCGGCGACTGCTGCACTTCACGCCACTCTTCCAGCGTCTCTACGCCTTCAACGATGACCCCTTCGCAGTAGCGATTCATCAGCTGTAGCAGCAAAATGAACAGCTTGCGGCCTTCCGGCGTTTTACGCAGCATGATAAACAGATCGCGCGCCACTTTGATGTAGTCATAGCGGACTTCATTAAGCGCCGAGAAGTTGGCCATCCCGGTACCAAAATCATCCAGCCACAGCGGGCCGAATTCGCACAGAGAGGCGACGGTTGAATCCTGCGGTAGCGCCATATGTTCAACCAGTTCAAAACGCAGCCACGGCAGCGTTTCAATCATCGTTTTCAGGATCCGGTCCTGCCGCATTTCCAGCAGCGTGGGCGCGTCAACGTTAACCGAGGCCAGCACCTTATTCTGTACAAAGAAATGTTTCTTTTTTGCCAGCATTGCCACCTGTTCTTTGATGACATGAATTCGCTGACCGATAGAGACTGCGGCGAAGTAACGATCCGGTGCGATACGCTTTTGGGGGTCAGAGGGATGGGTCACTACCGTTAACACCTCTATCGCCATCAGGCGACCCTGGGTGGTGTAGATAGGCTGATACGTATAGACGCGCTCACACTCTTGCCAATAACGCAGCTGCTGTAGGCTATCCAGCTCCGTATCAGGAACTCTCGCCCGCTGGCTCACCTGCTTTAACGTCATTTAAGCTTCCTGTGAATAGAGGGTCAGAGGGTCTGGTCATAAGGTTATCGGCGGGGTATTTGATAACTTTATGTCCAGACTTAGCCATTTTATTTTTCTGCCAGGATGACTAATACGCCGTAACACGCGCTAGCTCAAAAAAAATAATGGAACGATGTTTTAATATAGTTGACCACCGATTAGCCACAGCGCACACTACGAAAAATTTACCGATTCAGGTTGATGACTATGTCTAAAAAAATTGCCGTGATTGGCGAATGCATGATTGAACTGTCCGAGAAGGGCTCACAAGTTAACCGCGGTTTTGGCGGCGACACCTTAAACACGTCCGTCTATATCGCGCGTCAGGTCTCCCCGGCTGAACTCAGCGTCAATTACGTCACGGCGTTAGGCACCGATACCTTCAGCCAGCAAATGATGGACGCATGGCAGGCGGAGAACGTCAACACCGACCTGATTCAACGTATGAGTGACCGCATGCCGGGCCTGTACTACATCGAAACCGATGACACCGGCGAGCGTACGTTCTACTACTGGCGCAACGAAGCGGCGGCAAAATTCTGGCTGGAGAGCGCGCAGTCTGCTGCTATTTGCGAACAGCTGGCGAACTTTGACTACCTCTACCTGAGCGGCATTAGTCTGGCGATCTTAAGCCCGTCCAGCCGTGAAAAGCTGCTGGCACTGCTGAGCCAGTGTCGCGCCAACGGGGGGAAAGTTATCTTCGATAACAACTACCGTCCACGCCTGTGGGCCAGCAAAGAAGAGACGCAGAAAGTGTATCAGCAGATGCTGGAATGCACCGATATCGCCTTCCTGACGCTGGACGACGAAGACGCGCTGTGGGGCGAGAAGCCGGTTGAAGAGGTTATCGCACGCACCCACGCTGCAGGCGTTAGCGAAGTGGTGGTCAAACGCGGAGCGGACTCCTGCCTGGTTTCCGTTGTTGGCGAAGCGCTGGTTGATGTGCCTGCGGTTAAGCTGCCAAAAGAGAAAGTGGTGGATACCACCGCGGCGGGCGACTCCTTTAGTGCCGGCTATTTGTCCGTACGTCTCACCGGCGGCGACGCTCAGGCGGCGGCAAAACGTGGTCATCAGACAGCGAGCACCGTGATCCAGCACCGTGGAGCAATTATTCCGCGCGACGCGATGCCAGCGTAAGATTGCACGCATAAAAAAACCTCTTCCAACCGGGAGAGGTTTTTTTTCGTCTGGAGCATACCCCTCACCCTAACCCTCTCCACTGTGGGGAGAGGGTCGGGGTGAGGGGAAACCATGCTGCTGCGCTTACTGCGCGGGCGGAATATCGGTGACGTCCTGGTGGCTATCATCCACGACCGCCGCCGATTCCGGCTTTGAGGTCAGCATAATTTTGCTCCAGGTGTCCTGCAGATCTTTCATATTGAACTCAGGTTCACCGGTCGGCTGCTGCAGAATCAGCGCCATATCCTGCGACAGCTGCTGGCGCAGATCCTGATTCACCATATCCAGCGTCAGCGACTCAAGGAAGCTCTGACGCAGCTTCTGATACTGTTCAGGCGCAATATCAACCACCTGGTTTTGCAGCGAGCGGATGCGCTGATTAATCAGCACGTCGGTATCCATACGGGCGTAGGTCGCAAACAGCTTTTGCAGCTCAAGTTTTTTCTGCGCAACCAGCGCATTAAACTCATCCTCCGGCAGACCATTATCGCGAATGGTCGCCAGCTCACGCGCCACCAGGCCCAGATTGCCCTCCAGCTTGTCGCCCGGAGAATCCAGATTGATACCGCACTGCGCACGCAGATACAGCACGCGGCAGTCAAAGCCCAGGCCGATATCCTTCATATTAGTGCGGCTGAGCTTCTGCTGAACGTGCCAGAACAGCGCCTCACGCGCCAGGTCGGCCCGCCAGTAACGCAGCAGCGCGGCCGACTCGCGGATTGGCTGCCACGCGCCGTCCCACATGATGGACAGGCGATCCTGCTGTACCGCGTTGGTCATGATGCTGACCGCTTCCGGACGCAGCGGAGAGAGCGTCGGCACAGCGGCCGGCGTTTCACGCTTACCTTTCAGTTCGCCGAAGATCTTGCCGATCTGCTCGATCGTCGCCCGGCTGTCTACGTTGCCCACAACGATAAGCGTCATGGCATCCGGGGTGTACCATTTATGGTAAAACTCGGTCAGTTGCTTAGCGTCAACCGGCAGCTTCAGCGGCTCGGCGGGATCGTGTCCCAGCATGGTTGAGCCTTTCAGGCGATAGCGCCACCAGCCCTCTTTGGTATCCTGCGGCCAGGTCGCCACCATATCCTGCACGCTCAGAGCGTAGCTGATGGTGTCCGCCGTGATGTCTGGTTTGCCCAGCGAGTTAGCCAGCCAGGTCAGTGCCTCTTTTTGCAGATCGCTGCGGTTGTTAGGCATGCTCAGATTAAAACGGGTGAAATCATAAGAAACGATCGCGGGCGGCAGCGGTCGCTTTGGATCAATACCCTGTTGCCACATAGAACGAACCTGCGCGGCGGGCATATTTCCGCTTTGCGTTAGCGCAATACGCGGAATCAGGTGGCTGTAGCCGGTTTGCTGAGCGCTTTCATTCAGCGAACCAATATCAATCGAGAGCCGGATCTCTACACGGTCACTCGGGCGCTGCGGCGTGGCAAGCACCTGCCACTGGAAGCCGTTTGACAGCGTGCCTTGTTGCCAGGCCGGGTCCGGCTGGAGCGTTTCTGCCTGCACACAGCTGGCCGCTGCCATCATCAGCAAACCACCGGCTAAAAGTCGAATTGTTGTGCCCTGCATGTGAACCCCTGATGAACTTTCCTGGTGACTCCCTTCATAGCTAAAACCGCAGAGGCGTAGGTCGCCTGCGCGCTATTCCGGGTATAAAAGACCACCGCCTTCGGGCGATCGTCTAAAATCTTGAAGTAAATACGTCAGTTAGACCGCGTAATCGTAAAAACGTCACATGGCTAAGTAAAATAAAATACACGATAGCCATAGGCTATCACGGCTAACGAATAACGCCGCCTAATTATGCGCAGGAGCCCGCACTCCAGCAAGGGAGTACGGGCTTAAGTGATGGGATTATGAGGATAATTCGTGCGATTTGTTCACGGTCGGACGGTTATTGAGCACGTCATCAAGCTGTTTTGCATCTAATTGTTTCACTCGCTTGGCCACCACAATGGTAGCAACGCCGTTACCAATCAGGTTGGTCAGGGCACGGGCTTCCGACATAAAGCGGTCAATACCCAGAATCAGCGCCAGACCCGCGACCGGTAAATGGCCAACTGCCGAAATGGTCGCTGCCAGTACGATGAATCCGCTTCCCGTAACCCCAGCAGCCCCTTTCGAGGAGAGCAGCAGCACCACCAGCAGCGTTATCTGATGGAAGATATCCATGTGGCTGTTGGTGGCCTGAGCGATGAACACCGCCGCCATTGTCAGATAGATAGACGTACCATCGAGGTTAAACGAGTAGCCGGTCGGAATCACCAGCCCTACCACGGACTTACGGCAGCCCAGCTTTTCCATTTTATCGAGCATACGCGGCAGTGCGGACTCGGAAGACGATGTCCCCAGCACAATCAGCAGCTCTTCTTTGATGTAGCGAATGAATTTGAAGATGCTAAAACCGGTCGCACGAGCAATAGAGCCCAGCACCACCACCACGAACAGAATACAGGTGATGTAGAAGCAGATAATCAACTGCCCCAACTGCACCAGCGTGCCGACGCCATACTTACCAATCGTAAAGGCCATCGCCCCGAATGCACCGATTGGCGCCAGTCGCATGATCATATTGATGATGCCGAAGATGACCTGCGAGAAGCTTTCGATAACGTTGAAAATCAGTTGGCCTTTATTACCCAGACGATGCAGCGCAAAGCCGAACATCACCGCAAACAGCAGCACCTGCAAAATATTACCGCTGGCAAACGCGCCGATTACGCTCGACGGGATGACATCCATCAGGAAGGCGACAATCCCCTGATCTTTTGCCTGTTCCGCATAGATAGCGACCGCTTTCGCATCCAGAGTTGCCGGATCGACGTTCATACCGGCACCCGGCTGAACCACGTTGACAATCACCAGACCAATCAGCAGAGCGATGGTACTGACCACTTCAAAGTACAGCAACGCGACGGCCCCGGTGCGGCCTACCGCTTTCATGCTTTCCATACCGGCGATCCCGGTGACGACCGTACAAAAGATAACCGGGGCGATAATCATTTTAATCAGTTTGACGAAGGCATCGCCGAGCGGTTTCATTTGTGCGCCCAGTTCCGGGTAATAGTGACCGATGAGCACACCGATCACTATCGCCGACAGCACCTGGAAATAGAGGCTTTTAAAGAAAGAGGTTTTCATAGGATGTCCTTAAGCTATAGCCACAGGAAAAGTAGGGATTATTTTCACCTGTGGGCACAAAATAACACCCAAGAAACATAATCGAAATATTTGTACGTGAATTTGATACTTAATTGTTAAAACCTTGAGCTGACACGCACAATCGCTATCAATTTTCCTCCGGCAGCAGTGATTTCTCCTTGCCTAAATAATCCTGTTCAAAGGTCTCTGTCGGTACCGCACGGGCAAACAGGAACCCCTGCAAAATGTCGACCTCTGCCGCCTTCAGCCAGTCGTATTGTTGTTTATTTTCAACGCCTTCAGCCACCATTTTTAAATTAAGGCTGCGGCCAAGCTGAATAATCGCAGCCACCATGCTGGCATCTTCCGGCAGGGTGTCGATAAAGATTTTGTCGATCTTGAGGATGTCGACCGGCACCGATTTCATATGTTGCAGCTGACGTAATCCGGCATAGCCCATGCCGAAATCATCCAGCGCAATCCGCACTCCGGCGTTGCGTAACGGACGCAGAATCGCCACCGCCGCTTTCGGATCATCAATGCGCCGGCTTTCGGTCACTTCCAGCACCAGTGTCCCCGGCGCAATACGGTAGCGGTTCAGCAACGCCAGCATGTCAGCGACCATATCGTGATGCAGCAGCTGAAGCGCGGAGATATTCACCGACAGCGGCAGCATAATGCCGCGCGACTGCCACACCGACAGCTGACGACAGGACTCTTCAAGCACCCAGTGACCGACGGTGACCATCAGACCGCAGGACTCAATGTTATCGATGAGATCGTTTGGAAGCGCCCAGCGGCCGTCAGGCTGACGCTGACGCAGAAGCACTTCCGCACTACAAACTTTCCCGGTCAGCGTCTCCACCTGCGGCTGTAGCCAGATAGAAAACTGCTGATTATCCAGCGCCGTCAGGATATCGCTCTCCTCGGTCAGGCGCTTTTGGGCCTTTACCATCTGCTCCGGGTCGAAGAACTCAATTTGGTTTTTACCTTTACGGCGAGCGGTAAAGGCGGCGGACAGCGAGCGGCGGTAGAACTGCTCGGCCGTTAGGCCATCGCTGTACATGGCAATGCCAATACTGGCGCTCGGACGCAGCTGGATCCCCTGCAGCGGCAGCCGCTCATTGATAATAGTGAGTACTTGCTGACCTAATGTGATGGCGTGCCAGGGTTCTTTGATGCCATAAGCCAGAATCGCAAAATCGTAGCCGCTGACCTGCGCCAGCACCATCCGCGGTGAAATGACCTGCTTCACCTTCTCAGCCAGCGTCAGCAGCAAGATCTCACGCTGCTCTTCTTTCAATACACCGGCCGTATCCTGCAAGGTTTCACAGGCTATTGTTAGCAGCGCTACCGGCGTTTGCCGCTCCAGGCTCTGCGCCAGCAGTCCCAGTAAAAAGGCTTTGTTGGGGAGGTCAGAAATAGGAAAACGCGTCGATTGACTGCTCAGTTCGTCGTACTGACGCAATAACGCCTGCTGATTGCGGTTATAGCTGCGCACCAGCGTACCGATCTCATCATCATGATGCAGTCGCGGCAGGGTCAACTGATGCCCAATACGGTCGGCCCCCGGCAGATCGTGAATTTCATAGGCAATCTTGCGTAGCGGTCTGACGATCAGGCGATTGATGCACCAGGTCAAGGCGACGGTCAGGATTAGCACCAAAAGGAAGTAAGCGGTCACTATCGTTGCAAGTGCGCTCATCACGAATTTATACATCCGATAGGAGTCAGCCTGTAGCACCAGATAGGCCAACGGCTGCGGGTTTGCCGGACGCTCCAGCGAATAGAGCGGTAGCGAAATTTGTACCGGTAGCTCAAAAATACGGGTGATGTTCACCGGCACTGGACGCTCCGGGATAAAGCTCATGCGCAACGCCTGAAATTGGTTTGGCAGCACGACGTCCGCCCGGCTCACAATCCCCGATGGTTGAATACGTTCCAGAATCGACTCGGCTTCTGGAATATCAGCTTTCAGAATGGCCGCAGACAGCGGCTGGCGCACAGAGCGCGCAATGCTTTCAAGTTGCGTAGCGGTGTTATAGCGATCCTGCTGCACGAAGTGGAACAGTAAAATGAAGCAAAAAACAAATAAAAACAACATGGTGACAACTGCAACCATAGCCATTTGTTTTATGGTAAGTGAACGGCTGACGCGCAAAAGAGCTCTCCACTGATACGAACGTGTTGCACAGGCAATTGAGAATAACGAGGCTGGCAGCAAAGTCAAAATAGACTCTTGCGCAACGATTATAACCCGCCGTCGTGACGGGTTATATAAGACGAATACCTATATCCCGTCAGGTGTAGACTGCCGCGCGGTGGCGCTCATTGGCCTCAGTCACGCACCGTGGTCCGTGACTGAGGTTTCACGCCTTTAACGCTTTCTGGCAACCCGAACGATTTAGGGTATAAATCAGGATAGAGTGAATTACCAATCCGCGTAAGGAATCAGCGGCTGCGGTGGCATATCGAGATCGCCCTGCCAGCCGGCAGCGGAATAGCGCACATAGAGCAGCGCGTGGCTTGGGGTGTAATCCTTCGCCTGCTGAATATCGACGCCCGCACCAACAAACCAGTTGGAGGTCACGCGACGTTCCACGATGGCTCGCGCCGTATAACCAAAGCCCTGGCTGCTGCCACCGCTGTTGGTGTCGTCGCTGGCGTCTTCCTTCCACTGCTGCGGAATCAGGCCCATCAATGGATACCGCTGTTCGGTCCGGTTGCGCGAGTGTGACCAGGAGACAGAGCCCCCCAACTCCCAGGACCAGTTCTCCGTGCGCTGACGCCAGTTAACCGGCACCGCAAACGACACGTACTCCTGCGGGCTGTAGTAGCCGCCCTGACCCAGCGTGTAGCCGCTAAGGTCCTTCTGGTAGTGCCAAATCATGTTGTTCAGCCCTACCGTCACCCGGCGGTTGTTCTCGTTGATAACCTTGTAGTAGTAGCCGGTCATCCAGCGCACGCGCCAGTTATCATCCACATTCTTGCCGGTAAGCTGATCGCCACCGAGTGACGCCCATACGCCGTTGGCTTCACCTTTGTCATAGCTCAGGCTGATACCACCGCCGTCAGCGCGTACGCCGCCCCAGGTGGTGCCCGGATGCGCGCCGCTGCTGTTATCTTTCTGCCCGCCAAATGCTAACAGCGAACTGGAAATCGGGCGACGGTGCGCATTCACGGTATAACCCAATGGGCCAATATCGCTGCTATAGCTCAGGCCACCAACCACATCAACCACATTGAAGCCCATCGGGGTGGTCCCGATGTCGGCGTCCCAGGTATCGTTTTTCCAGCCGATGGCAACGCTTGCTCCGTTTCCGGACTGATTCTTCGAACCGTAGCAGGTGGACAAATCACAGGTGCCCCACTGCTCTTTGTAGGCGTTATTTTTGTCCGCCGAGAAGCTGCCGGCATCCATATTGACCAAGTCTGAGCGGAAGAACATACGCCCGTCAGACAGCGGCGCGTCCACCTGGAACATGGTGGTGTGCGCTTTCAGATCCGAGTAGCCGCCGGTCCCGCTGGAGCCCCAGTATTCATGCTGCAATGTGACGTTAAGATCCTGCTGACGATAAAGATCGGCGGCATCGCTGCGCACACCGCGCTTGAGCCAATCATCTTTTTCGTCGTTGCGGGTCAGACGGGTAAAGCTGTCGTTATCCTGCGGACGCGTTGGGGTGACCTGCGCCGCGACCATCGCATCTTTGTAGGTTTCCAGCGCCTGCTTAGGATCGCCCGCCTGCGCCTGATAGTTTGCCGCATCGCGCAGCACCATCGCACTTTCCATCGACGGCGGCTGAGATTTGGCTTGAGGAATCAGCGCGGTCATCATTTTCTGCGCCGTGGCGGTATCACCAAGCTGAGCGCTCACCAGCGCAATACGTCGCTGCGTATTGAGCGAACGTTCGCCCTCGGCAGGCAGTTCCGCAAGCTGTTGGCGGGCGGCCAGCTTATTACCATCGGCGGCATAGACTTCGGCCAGCCCCAAATGCGCATCTTCATCATGCGGGTCTTTTGCCAGCACCGCGTTGTATTCCGCTAACGCGGCCGCGGTATCGCCCCGCTGCTGCGCCCAGTCGGCCAGCGTCGAGTGAATGCGCGCGGATTCTGGCTGCTGTTTTAGTAACGCGATAGCTTGCGTTTCCTGGCCACCGTCGCGCAGGCGGTTTGCCTGAGCGATGACCTGATCGCTACGCAGACGGGTATCCAGCTCACGAATGTTATCCGTCCACTGCGAAGCCGGTAGCGCGGCCAGATGCGTCAGCGCCGCCTGATCCTGTCCGTTGCCGGACATATACAGCCCATAGGCATAAACCTGCTCGGCATCGGCCGGTTTTTTCCGCGCCAGGTTAAGCATCAGATTGTCGGCTTCACCCCGTTGGCCAGCGCTGACCAAATCGCGTGAAAGCCGATAGGTTATCCAGACGTCGTCCGGAGACAGCGCCAGACGACGACGCTGGAGTTCCGCGGCCTGCGCCCAGCGTCCTTGATTTTCCAGCGCTTCCGCCTGCTGCGCGAGACGGTCGTTCGTCAGGCTGCGTTCAATATCATCGATACTGCGGCGCTGGCTGGCAGAAAGGCCATTGATAAAGTCGGTCGCGCGTTCTGGTGATTGCGCACGGTAGATATTCGCCAGCCCGCGAATCGCACTGCTGTTCGTGCGATCCAGACGTAACGCTTGCTGGTAGTAACGCTCAGCACCGGCGCTGTCTTTCCGCGCCATGGCGACGTCACCCAGCCCAAGAACCGCATAGCTGTCGGTGCCATCGAGCTTACGCGCTTGCTGATAAAAACCTTCCGCCTGCGCCAGATTATTGGCCTTCAGCGCGGCATCGCCTTTGCGAATCAGCGGCCAGTAAAGCTGCCAGGTCTGCGGTTTGCTGGCTTCGGCTTCTTCGGCTTTCACCTGCTGCTCGGCTTTTGCACGTAGAACCGGATCCGCCATCTGCTTTTGCTGGTCGGCTAACATTGCGCGCGCGCTGTCCGCAGCCTCACCGCTGCTGAAAATCAGCAGGAAGCGCTGTAGCGACTGTACGCTACTCGGGCTAACTGGCTGATTTTTGATGGTATTAAACCAGATATCACCCGCTGGGCCGCGTCCACCGTTGGATTTGGCCATTTGCTCCAGCACCGTAAACGCTTCATCGCGACGGTTATCCGCCAGCAGCATATTCGCCAGCGTGGTCTGCAAACCGATGTTTCCGGGGTTCTGTTGGTTTAATGATTGCAGGTGTTTTAAGGCTTCATCGCGGCGCGCGGGAATTTTCGCCACCGTGCTCCAGTATTCCACCGCATAGTCGCCGTCCGGCGGCGCACCATTAAATGCTTTTTCGTAAGCCGCCAGCGCTTCCGGCACGTGTCCGGTCGTCGCCTGCAGGCGCGCCTGCTGTAGCTCCTGGCGACCCGCGTCCGTATTCAGCCCAAGTTCAACGCGCGAGGCATTATATTCCGCAGAGTTGGGGGCCACCTGCGCCAGTTTATCCAGCTGTTTCTTCGCCCCGGCGGTATCGCCCTGACGCAGCAAATAGCGCAGACGCGCAGCCATAACTTTCGGGTTGTTGGGATTAATCAGCTCCAGCCGGTACAGCGACTGCTGCACCAAATCATCCCGTTTGCTGGCCTCCCCAAGGCGCACCTGGTTAAGCAGTTGTTCTTCCGCCGAGGTGTCCGCGTAGCCAGGCTGCACCAGCGTCAGGCCGAGAGAGAGTGTGATTAAACTTAATGTGAACTTGCGCATTCCTGGCCCCAGTCAGGTAGTAATTCGCCGCGGGCGCTGAAGCGAAAACGGTGTTGATCCCAGCCCTGCCCAAAGAGGGTCAGAACAAAATTGTAATACGCATCCGCGCCGGGAAAATTGTCTGCAACGCGCTGCCGCTGAGCGGCCTGGGCGTCACGATCTTGTAGGAATGGGAGGAGTGAAGCCGAAAAACCGACAGGGCCATCGCCGGTCACTTTTCCGCTGGCTATCGCCACTTTTTCCGGTGGCAGTCCCTGCTTCGCGGTCTGTACCGCCATGGCGTTAAAGCGTTTTAGCAGACGCGCTTTTTGCGGGTCGGCGTCGTGCATCATGCCCACCCACAGATAGACGCGAATCGCGTCGTAGCTGCCGACAATATCCGTCGCCTTCAATTGCCAACCGTGCGCTTTATCATAGCTCACCCAATCCGGGGAAAAGCCTTTCGGCGCGGTGTCCATCAGTAGTTTCAGGTTGGTGTCACGTAGCGTTGTCCACGGCGCGCCAAAGCGGCTGAAATACTGGGCAACCTGCGGCGGGAAATAGCTTGGATTGAAGCGCCAGTGCGTCTCTTCAGCAAAACCCACGCGCCCTGGCAGCAGCATCAGCCCCAACCCCGGCACCTTCGCCACTTCCTGTTCAGCAATCTTCGCCAGCAGCGCTTTGCCGATGGTGCTGTAGTCATCGTTCTTCCATAGCCGCCCCGCTTCCAGCAGGGTCCATGCGATCCAGATATCAGAGTCAGAAGCGGAATTGCTGTCCAGCACCTTCCACTCCGTCTCGTTCTTCTTACCCCATAACCAGGCTGGAAGATGCTCACGCAGAGAACCTTCGGCAAGGTTATTCTGCGTCCAGCCGAGCAGCGTGGCGAACGTTTGTTTATCGTTCGCCGCCAGGGCAAAGAACAGCGCGTAGCTTTGCCCTTCCGAGGTTGTAATCTTACGCGGATCGCTTGGGTCGATAACGCGCCCTTCAGCGCTGACAAATTCCCGTTTGAACTGCTCCCAGGCAGGCCAGCAAGCGGCCTGAACCTGGCCGCTAAGGGCGCACAGCACGACAATCCAGCGTAATATTCTCATCACGGCTTACTCGTCTTCCGGATCTAAGCGACGGCGGCTGATAATGCGCAGCAGACGCCACATAACCCATGCCAGCAGCACGATGCTGATCGCGGCGAAGATGGCCAGCAGAACCGGGTGGTTAGACAGGGCAAACCAGATACGTTCGAACCACGGCAGATGACCGACATAGTACACATCGCCTACGCGCAGGCTATTCACACCGGATTCACGAATCACCGACACCGAACCAAACATGGCCGCACGTTTACCGCTGTCATTGAGAGCATCATTTAGCAGGTCGTAACCCTTATCGCTGTCAGCGAGCAGCGCAACGACGCTACGCTGTTTGTAGTACGGCGATTCAAAGCCCACGATGGCCGCCATCGGACCGGAGGAGGAGATCTCGGTTTGAACGCTGGCGCTGCGATCGTCAGCATCCAGGTAAATGCTCGGCAAGTCGTTGTGGCGTATCGGTGTTTTCACCCAGCTCTGGGTCGCATCCACCAGCAGATCCACTTTCTTATCGTCTTTGAGCGATGGCGGGATTGAACCAATCAACAGCAGATCGGCATCTTTGTCTTTAATCTGACTACCGTCATTGATAATCGTCATGCTGGTCCCCGCCAGACCGGTCTGGCCGCCAATCACCGCCACGGTATTCAGCAGAGTGCTCAGCTGTTCTTCAGACGGTTTCTTCGGCATGACAATCGCCGTGTCGGAGAGATCCGCCATACGCGTGAACGGGAAGCCCGCATTGGCAAAGGTACGCAGATCCGGCATCGGCAGGAAATGGTAGTAGTGCGAGAAGTCGATCGTCGAATCATCGCCCAGCACGACGTGATTCTGTACCGGCTGGAAGGTGACGCAGCTATCGATGTTCCCGCCAGGCATTGGGTTCGCGTACTGGAAGTCAAAGCGCAGCTGGTTCATCGCGCCCAGACGCAGCGCCGGAATGCTGACATCGTTTTTACCGTCCAGCAGGCCTTGCAGCACCGGCAGACGCATCATCAGCTTGTTGATGTCCTGGGTGCTATTCAGACTAAACGACTGTAAGAATTGGTTGTTGAGGCTGATGTCCATGCGAGAGCTGTCTTTGACTGCCGGCATGGTGTAGCGATATTTCAAATCCATATCGATACCGGTGCTGCGCAGCAGATACAGGTCCGGCGGCAGGTTCAGCGACAGGTTAATCGACGCAGGCTCCATGCCGGTGGACTGGAGCTGCTGTTCATAGGTTTTCAGCTCGCCAAAGGTCACCGGGCGATCGGTACGTACCCAGTTAGGCGCATCGTACGGCACGCGCGCCAGCAGCGGTTTGACCTCATTCACCGTTACGCTGTTGCCACGGAACAGGATGTTCCCCGCCGCAATACCCTGCGCGGCTTTCAGCAGATCTTTATCATCACGACCAAACACCACCAGCAGCTTCATGTACGGGTTATTCGGGTGATCAATCATTTCGATCGTCGGTGCCTTCACTGCGGGATGATCGCGCAGGAAGTCCGGGCGATGATCGTTGGTGGCAAAGACAATCGCATTGCGATCCGGCAGGGTGTTATACATTACCGGGAACGTCTGGCCGCGCCAGCCGGCTTTCGAACCAAACCACGAAGCCACAATTGCCGCCGCCTGCTGCTGCTGCAAATCAGGGGAACCGGCAAAAACCATCGGCAGGTTCAGCGCGCGGTTATCACGCGCGTCATAGAACGGCACCGGGAAGTGCGAGAGATCGTTACGAACCTTCAACGATTGATAGGTTAAATCCAGCGAACTACCGCGGCCAACATCAAGCCAAACGGTCGAGTTTGCCGGGTTTTCACACACGTCACGGTAGTGGCCGATAAATTCGAGGCGCACCCGGTTAAAATCGGTGATATACAGCGGATCGATAGCGATCTGCGTCGTCACCTTTTGGCCCAACTGTTCTTTGGTGACCGGCAGAACACCCATCAGCTCATCGTTGAGATATACCTTCAGCTGAGAAGTCACAGGCAGCAACGACGGCGACGGGGTATACGTCAGATTCAGCAGCGCCTTCGACACCACTTCATCGCTGCGCATACCGAACTCAATGCCCCCATTTGGGTTAGCGCCACGCAGCACCATGCTGCCCGGCGGCGGCGCAATCTGAGCAAAAGAAAGCTTTACGTTGCGGCTCGGCGCGTCTTCCACCACTACCGGCGTCGCAGCGGCGGTAACCGGCTCTGCTGCGTCCTCCTGAACAGACGGCGCAACGGACACCTCTGTCGTCGGTTCTGAATACGTCGTGAGCGGCAGTAAACTGCCCACGCCCACCGCCACTGCACAAATCCAGGAAAGGTTTCTTTTCATCGTGTAATCATCATTATTGTTGAGCCATAGCCGATAGCGGATGCTCGATAACCGCCTCGCGTTCAGGACGACGCGGAACGAACGAGGCCACCCACGCCACCAGCAAGGTGAGCGACCGGAAAATTTCTTTGGCCACCGGCGGCGCGAACTCGGCCAGGTGACGGTAACCACGGAACCCTAGCTTCAGGATATCCATCAGGCTTTCCAGCGGTTTATCTTCTGGGAAGCTGTCCTGCCAGAGCGCCCACGTATCCGCGCGCGCAAACGTACACTGTACAAAGTCGATATGCTGGCGAGTGCTCATTGGCAGCAGTTTCAGCCCGACTTCACTTCCCAGCACGCGAACGACCTGCGTCGGGAAGACATATTCCTGCTGCCCACGTTTAAGCAGTAGATTCACTTTCTGCTCTTCCAGCACCTGGGCATCGCCGTTGATGCGAATACCGACGCCACCATCGGAGAAGTCATGCACGGTGCAGGAGAAGAGGTGACCGTCTTCGCGGGAAATCGCTCCCGGCATCTTGATTTCAACGCGGTGCGAACGGCGTACCTGTTTACTTTCCACCGATACCGCTACGGCGCCACCGAGAATAATCAAGTTGTAGAACACCCACAGCAGACTGACCCAAACCGTCAGTACTTCGTCTTCCGGGCCGTACATATAGCGCCAGATACCAAACGCCACGCCGACCAGATTCAGCAGCACCAGGAAGATATACGGACGGGAAATCACCCAGTCGACATACTCCTCTTTCACCAGGCCACCTTTCGCCGTAACGTTGAAAGTCCCTTTGTGTGGAGCAAACAGCGCCACCATGGTTGGCGGTGCGATGTACCAGGCCAGCACGGTTTCATAGATTTCACTCCAGAAAGAGTGACGGTACTTACCCTGGATCTTGGAGTTGGTCAGGCTAGCGTGAATCATGTGCGGCAACACAAACAGCGCAATCATCAGCGCGGGCGCGTAGATGATATAGGCATGCAGCAGCAGGAAGGCCAGCGGTGCGGTCAGGAAGATAAGCCGCGGAATACCGGATAAAAAGTGGAACATGGCGTTGAGATAACACAGTCGCTGCGGCATCTTCAGCCCTTTGCCGAGTAGCGGGTTATCCAGACGGAAGATCTGCACCATCCCGCGCGCCCAACGGATACGCTGGCCGATGTGCGCCGACAAACTTTCCGTGGCGAGGCCGGCGGCCTGCGGTAGACGCATGTAGGCCGAGGTGTAGCCCAGGCGATGGAGTCGCAGCGAGGTGTGCGCATCTTCGGTGACGGTTTCAACGGCAATCCCGCCGATCTTATCCAGCGGTTCGCGGCGAATAACGGCACAGGATCCACAGAAGAAGGTAGCATCCCACATATCGTTACCATCCTGCACCAGACCGTAGAACAGCGTGCCTTCGTTTGGCGTTTTGCGGAATCGGCCAAGGTTACGTTCAAACGGGTCCGGCGAGAAGAAGTGGTGCGGCGTCTGCATCATCGCCAGCTTCTTATCCTTCAGGAACCAGCCCATGGTCATTTGCAGGAATGAACGGGTTGGCACGTGGTCACAGTCGAAAATAGACACAAACTCGCCCTTGGCATATTTCAGGGCATTGTTGATGTTCCCGGCTTTCGCATGCTCATGGGTGGTACGGGCGATGTACTGTACGCCGACATCTTTGGCGAACTGGCGAAACTCTTCGCGCCCCCCATCATCGAGGATCCAGATAACCACTTTGTCTTTTGGCCAGTCGATACCCAGCGAGGCGTAGACGGTGTTTTTTACCACGTTGAGATCTTCGTTATAGGTCGGAACGAAGATATCCACCGTCGGCCATTGATTCATATCTTTCGGCAGCGGTACCGGCTGGCGGTTCAGCGGCCAGGCCACCTGGAAATAGCCGAGCACCAGCACTATCCAGGCATAGGTTTCGGCAAACAGCAGGATCAACCCGCAGACCAGACTGACCGGGTCATTCCAGTTGAGCGTTGAAGTGTAGCGCCACCAGATATACCGGCAGGAGACCGTCAGCGACAAAACGATCAGCATCAGCGCCGAGAAGCGCCCCGGAATACGTCGTACCAGCAGGGCAACGCCCCACAGCAGCATCAGGAAGACAAATTGGGAAAGAGGGTTAAACGGCTGGGTGATACACACCAGCGCCAGCACCAGCGACAGGGTTATCGCTACGCCAAGCACCAGCCGGCGAACTTTCGGGCTGAGGTGCGCCAGCTCCTTTTTATCGTCAAGGTGGCGGGTTTGGCTATTGAAGCGAACGGGCAGTTCATCTGCCCAGCGAATATAGCGATCGCGCAGACGATCGAGGCCCGATAGCGGTCGCCATTTTGTCGGCTTACGGCTCTCCGGCGGTTTGCTGGCAATCAACCATACGGCCTGCAGCAAGAAGCGCAGGGGATCCAGCGGCCGCGGGCGGGAAAAATTAATGTGGGGGAAAAGCTCATCATGGCGCGTCAGCAGCGACTGCCAGCGCGCATTTTCCAGCGGCAGAAAAATCCACGCCAGTCCGACCCAAAGGCAAGACAGCGTCGCCGCAAACCAGGAAGCGCCGCTACGGCGATAGTCCACGTAGCGCGCGCGCAGGCGCGCATACACCGGCGGGACGAAAATTAAGCTGCCGAGGCGGATCATGCTTCGCGCTCCGCCGCCGCGTGATGTCCGGCGTAGTGCATCAGGCACCAGCTGGCGAGCGTAATTAACTCTTCAGCAGCCAGAGAATCATGGCGGTATTCACCCAGCGGCTGCTTGCTCGCCAGACTTTCCGCCATCGCTTCGTCACGGTGGATAACCACCGGCAGCAGACGGCGCTGGGTTTGCAGCCATACCTGGTAAAGATCTTCCTGCAGCGGGCTGCTCATACGCAGGCCATTGAGGAGAATATGCGAGTTCGCGGGTAGCGGCTGCTGATGCAGTCGGATATGGCAGTTGGCGTCCGGTTTCACCACCGTAAGCGTAAAATGACAAGCCTCGACCAGCGACGGCGTCCAGGGATAGAAACCGTGCGGCAGATCGAGCAGGATCCACTGGTATTTTCCCTGACGTTCAGCCTCTCTGGCAATGGCGGTCACCGTCATCAGCGGATTCGTCAGCGTCGCGATATTCTGCTGCTCACCGGGCTGCAATTTGCCAAAAGGAAGAACATCGATAAGCGAGGTGTAACGCAAACCGGCATCGCGCCAGTCCTGACCGTCCAGCGCAGCGCGCGCCCAGCCGGTTTCTCGAGCGATATCATCGTTAAACGACAGACGCAGCATATTATCAGGGCTGGCATCGATGACCAGCACCGACTCCCCGAGCAGCTGCAAAGACCATGCTAATGCCGCCGTGATGGAAGTCGTACCCACGCCCCCACGCACGCCCTGTAATCCCAGAATAGCCATTATGGCTTCCTTATTTTTGTTCGGCTTTTTGTTCTGCAAACTCTGCCAGCAGCGGCCAACGCTTAAACGCAGCCGCTAATTTTTCACGCTGGGAAATATCAGTGTAATCTATATTGGGTAGAGAGAAAGCCCGACTCAGTGCGAGAAAATCATTCTGAAAAGTGTAGCCAAGTTGAGAATCTACGGATGTCACAGGTTCATTATCTGGCATTGTTTGGTTCCCTCTGAAATCAAAGTCAGAATGCGCTACAGCGATCGGCGCGCAACCTTTCAATGAAATTCGTTTATACTCGTCATACTTCAGACTGCAGATGTATGCATTCGCTTTTACGCATCTCAACCACATAGTTATGCAAGTTTTGAGGGTTTAGCTCACTAATCACCTGACAATAACTCGAGTTATTTAGACTATACATGCTAAATCTGATGCTATTTAATTTCAATATTAGGTTTATTCTGCTGTTTACACTAGTAAACTTAGATGCAGGATTATCGTCGATAAGAGGGACACGATGAACCCCATATTTTCTATTGGCATTGAGTCGCTGTGGGATGAAGTAAGTCATATGCCTACAGGCGGCGTATGGTGGATGAATACCGATCGCCATGAAGATGCCGTTAGCCTGCTAAATCAGACGCTTTCCGCCCAAGCGGATGAGGCGAAAGTTGCCGTTGTTAGCATGGGCGAAAACCCGAATGACCTCATAGAATTAGAGGAAAAAAAGGGGCCAAAAAAAATATCGCTTTTCGCCATGCAGGATAGCCCTGATAGTCTATACTCCTTGCGCCGCGATTTGCTCTGTACGCTTGAGCCGAATAATTATTTTGTTGTCCTTTTATGTTCCCACAATGCCTGGAAAAATATTCCCGCTGAAAAGTTACTCAATTGGATTAGAAAATCCCAGAAATGGGCGAAATACTACCATTGCACCCTTTTAGTTCTTAGTCCGGGAAACAACGCCGACGCGCAAACATCACTTTTACTCGGTGAATATCGTTCACTTTCCGGTCTGGCAAGTTTACGTTACCAGGGTGATAGTCAACTGCTGGATATATCTTACTGGGCCAATGAAAAAGGCGTCAGCGCGCGTCAGCAGCTTTTAATTAAACAAAATGCGTCTGGCTGGCATTTAGCCCAGGATGAAGTGGCTAACGTCCAACCCCGTAGCGATGAAAAACAGGTGCTCAGTAATATCAATATTCTTGAGGGGGCACCGGCACTCTCAGAACACTGGTCTTTGTTTGACACCAACGACGGCGTCTTTAATGCCGCACGCACCGCCCAGGCCGCAACGGTCATATTCTCGCTCAATCAAAATAGCCAGGTAGAACAGCTTGCACGCTTTACCCATACGCTGCGGCGTCAACGCGGTACCGCATTAAAAATAATCGTGCGTGAAACAACGCCAAGCCTGCGTGCGACCGATGAGCGGTTGCTTTTGAGCTGCGGTGCCAATCTGGTCATCTCATCGACCGCGCCGCTGTCGCGCAGCCTGACGCTGATTGAAAGCGTGCAGACGCAGCAGTTCAACCGCCATGTTCCGGAAGATTTAACGACCCTGCTGGCCAACACTGAACCGCTGAAATTAAAAGGCTACCAGAAATGGGATGTCTTCTGCGATGCGGTACAAAAGGTTATCAACAACACCTTACTGCCTGCGGACAGTAAAGGGGTCATGGTCGCGCTGCGCCCTGCTCCGGGACTGCGCGTTGAGCAAGCGCTCACCTTATGTCGCCCGCACCGAATGGGCGATATCTCAACGATTGCCGATCATCGTCTGGTGCTGTTCCTGCCCTTCTGTCGCGTGAACGATCTCGACAAAGCGCTCAACCACATCTTCCCGCTGCCCACCGGCGATATTTTCTCG
>PPYF01267264.1_pt1 | contig 36749 bp, 37 predicted proteins | sample 1559871 | NCBI WGS metagenome assembly PPYF01 (sample SAMN08240021, study PRJNA423297) | Human gut metagenome, whole genome shotgun sequencing project.
TTTGAAAAAGCTCCCTTAAGGAGTAAATAAAGAGAAGAAAATTTTTAAAAATTTGTTGCAACTTGATTGACACTAACCGACGATAATAGCGTTACGCTCGTCGCGGCTGACGGTGTTTATCAGTAGTTCACTTACGTTAACCATATAACTCAGCCTAGTCCCTCAACCACCTGCTATTGGCGATTGTCTTAACCTTCACTTCGCAGCAAGGATTAACCACTTGCGTGGGGGTACATTGTCAGGAAGCTCCGCACACCGCGTTAACGCAGATGCACTATCCCTAGGCTACTATTGGCTGAACAATAGGTCTTACTGTCCAATCACCTACCCGTTCGAGTATGAAATTGGTTAAGACAATAATGAAAACAGCTTCGCACCGTGCAGGTGGCTCAAGCTTAAATAAGACACGAATATTCCCGTTACTTCACAGACACTAATAGCGCTGCTTCAACGTATATCATTCGCCTAAACCGAGGGACACAGACTTTCGCCCATGCCTAAAATCGGACCTCTTACGAGGACCGATATTCGGGCTTGGGTTCAGCCCGAATATCGGGTTTTATTTATTTGCTATTTCGGCGGGTGTGATAGTAACCACAACACAAAGTTAGTGGTTACTATGGACGTAGCCCGCTCGGCTAGCTACCTACGCGACTCTCGTCGCACTACATCATGCCGCCCATGCCGCCCATGCCGCCCATGCCGGGAGCACCGGCAGCAGGCATATCGGCTTCCTTCTTAGGAGCATCGGCAACCATGCACTCGGTGGTGATCATGAGACCTGCGATGGAGGCAGCATATTCCAAAGCGGAACGAGTAACCTTGGTAGGATCCAAAATACCCATCTCGATCATGTCGCCGTACTCACCGGTAGCAGCGTTGTAACCGAAGGTATCATTGCCGTCACGAACCTTGTTGGCAATGACGGAGGCTTCCTCGCCGGCGTTGGAAACGATCTGACGTAAAGGAGCTTCCATAGCGGTCAGGGCAACCTTGATACCGACGTTCTGATCCTGGTTGTCACCGGTCAGACCTGCGATCTTCTGGGCAACGTGCAACAAAGCAACACCGCCGCCTGCGACCACGCCTTCCTCAACGGCTGCACGGGTAGCGTGCATGGCGTCTTCGACACGAGCCTTCTTTTCCTTCATGGCAACCTCGGTAGCAGCACCGACCTTGATGACGGCTACGCCGCCGGCAAGCTTGGCAACACGCTCCTGAAGCTTCTCACGATCATAGTCGGAGGTGGATTCCTCAACCTGCTTGCGGATCTGAGCCACACGATCAGCAATTGCACCCTTGTCACCGGCACCCTTAACGATGGTGGTGTCATCCTTGGTGATCACGATCTTCTTAGCCTGGCCGAGATCATCGATGGTAGCCTTATCAAGCTCCATGCCGAGCTCTGAGGAAATGACGGTACCGCCGGTCAAAATGGCGATATCCTGCAACATGGCCTTACGACGATCGCCGAAGCCGGGAGCCTTAACGGCTGCAACCTTGACGATACCGCGCATATTGTTGACCACCAAAGTAGCCAGAGCCTCGCTCTCGACGTCCTCGGCGATGAGCAACAGAGCCTTGCCGGACTTAGCTACGGACTCGAGCACGGGCAGAATGTCGCGGATATTGGAGATCTTCTTGTCGCAGAGCAAAATGTAAGGATCATCAAGCTCAACGGTGGAGGTATCGGGCTTGTTCACGAAATAAGGAGAGAGGTAGCCGCGGTCGAACTGCATGCCCTCGACGACATCCAGCTGATCCTCAAAGCCCTGACCGTCCTCAATGGTGATCACGCCGTCATGACCTACCTTCTCCATGGCCTCGGCAATCAGGTTGCCGACGGTGGTGTCGGAGTTGGCGGAAATGGTACCCACCTGAGCAATGGCCTTTTCATCCTCGCACTTAACGGAAAGCTTCTTGAGCTCTGCGATGGCGGCGGCAACGGCCTTATCGATACCGCGCTTCAAATCCATAGGATTCATGCCGGCAGCTACGGACTTCAAGCCCTCGTTAACAATAGCCTGAGCCAAAACGGTAGCGGTGGTGGTACCGTCACCTGCAGCATCGTTAGCCTTGGAGGCAACTTCTCTTACCATCTGGGCGCCCATGTTCTGGAACTTACCCTCAAGCTCGATCTCCTTGGCAACGCTCACACCGTCCTTGGTGATGAGAGGAGCACCGTAGGAACGATCCAATACTACATTGCGTCCCTTAGGGCCTAAGGTCACCTTTACTGCATTGGCCAATACGTTTACGCCCTCAAGCATCTGGGCACGGGCTTCGTTTCCGAAAAATACCTGTTTTGCTGACATATTCTTAAGTCTTCCTGGTTATTAAATCTGTAGATCTGTAGATTAGTCTTCAACGATCGCTATGATGTCGCTCTCGGACAGGATGATTACATCCTCGCCGTCCAGCTTCTCTTTCTTGGAACCGTAACCTTCGTTATAGATTACGGTATCACCGGCCTTGACGGCCATCTTAGCGGTTTCACCGTTGTCGAGCAGACGACCGGCACCGACGGCAACTACCTTACCGCGGGTAGATTTTTCAGCCTGACTGCCTAACAAGATTCCGCCTGAGGACTTGGTTTCTTCCTCAAAGGGCTTGACGATAACGCGATCATATAAGGGAACTAATTTCATAGGACACCGCTTAAATATTTTTCATGCGGACGGTTAATGGCCCGTCCAACCGCCTGACGTTTAAACGTCTTACTTTGTACAGTTGTTAAGTGGGGATGCTTTGCAGGTATTCAAGAATAAAGCAAAAAATTTTTTATATCCAATTGATATAAAACATAATTTATTTTTCAATCCGCCTTAGAAATCGTTAAGGCGGCTCCTGTGGGATCAGGCCTGCCCCTTTTTTAGAGGAATGTCCTTGGATGCGTTATGTTTTTTCATATCGAGCTTTGAGCGTGAGGTTATGATCATCCCGAGGATCACCACCAGCCCGCCTGCAAACTGCGAGATATAGAGCTGCTCTCCGAGCAGTAAAAATCCCGTAACGGCTCCGGCGAAGGGCACCACGTAGACGAAGGTTCCGGCCTTGCTCACGCCAACGCGCACCGCAGCCCAATTCCAGCCCAAAAAGGCTATGACTCCCGAGGCCAAAACCAAATATGCAAAGGCAAAATAGTCGATGAGAACAAGATCTTGTACCTCATACTCACCGCTTGCAAAGCACAGCCCAAAGCACATGAGTGCGCCCGTAAGACTTGACCATGCCGTGGCCGTAAGTGCTGACGAGCGGGCGGATAAAAACCATCCCGTAACCGTATAGCAGGACCACATGGCCTCGCAAAGCACGATGATGAGATCGCCGCGGTTGAAGCTCATATTCAAAAAGATCTGCAATGATCCGTGAGATACGATGGATAAAGCTCCCAGGCAGGACAGAATGATCCCAAGCCAGCCCTTAAGCGACAAACGCTCGCCTACGATTAAAAAAGCCAGTACGCAGGTTACGGTGGGACCTATGCTTTCGATCATGGCCGTATTGGAGGCCGTGGTATATCGAACCCCAGTCATCAAAAGCGAGTTATGCAGAAAAACCCCGAACATACCCATAAGCGCCATGATGAAAAAATCACGCCGCGCGGGCTTAAGCTCACGGCTTTTTCCCATAAGCACAATCAGTGCAAACAATACCAAAGCCATGCACATAAAACGCATGCCCGTCAAAAATACGGGCGACACCTTCATGGCCAGCACCTTGCCACAGGCGGGGGTCGCGCCCCAGATCACACAAGTTAAAACCAATACCGCATAGTACTTAGCTTTGGACATAAGCACCTTCTGAAATACCTCGGATTGACCTATTGATCTTTTTTGTGCTCTATTTGGGGATTGTTTTCCTCTTCAGGAACCTCAACATAGGTGGCATCTATGGTACGACCTCCATGCGTCTTTGTATGCGCCTCGTAGGAAAAACCTCCCCGCGTTGCCGACATTCCGGCTATGCGAAAATACTTTTTAATAAAGGCGGCAAGAAATTTCTGTACCGGAGGCAACAACAGCATTACGGCAAATAAATCGGAAATAAATCCCGGAAAAATGAAAAAGAAGCCGCTCAGCGGCAACCATAAAATATGCATGGAGGGGATCTGATTGTTCTGTAATTCAAGCAGGGCCTGCCGAAACCTTAATTTAACCAGCACGGCTCCCAGCACCATAAAGCAAAACAGTACGGTCAAGGTAGCAAAGGCTCCTATATGAGATCCTACCTTGATGATCACTATGAGCTCCAAAACGAAGAGCACGACTAAGGCCAGTAAAAAACGTCCCATTTAAACTCCGCAACAAATCAAAAAGCCTATCTTAATTTACGCTATCATTATTTCCAAAAAAGATCTTACACTTAAGAAAGGACGAAAGTCCTCTAAAGCCATATGTCCAAAAAACTGCTTTGCATCCTTTTTCTTTCAGCGCTCCCCTTTCAGCATCTTCAGGCCGTACCGGCCGATCTTTTTGCACTGGATGCGGACGTATCCGCACCTGCGGCGGCACACACACCCTTTAGGGCCGCAGCCTCCTTCGACTCAAAAACGGGGATCATTCATTTCACAATTAAAGCCGACAAAGGCGCTTATGTCTATAAGGATTCTTTAAACCTACGAGCCGACGCACAAAGCCAAGCCGAGCTTAAGCCTTTACCCGCGGCCTCAGAGCATAACGACATAAACGGCTTAGTGTACGTATATACTGAAAATGTCGATATATATGCTCAGGTTACTAAGAGCGATACGGGCTCGATCGTAACGCTGAGCTTTCGCGGCTGTGACGAAAGCGGGATATGCTACCCGCCAGAGGAATACTCCGTAACCCTGCCTAAGTTTGAAGCGGCGATCTCCCCCGATATAAAAAAGACCTCAGGCAGGATTGAGGACCGCAGCTCCGATAGGAATTCCGCCGCTTACAGTCTTTTTGAGCAACAGCAAAACGAAAGCGGCAATGCCTCTGTTTTTGCAACGGGCGGAACCGTCGCAACCCTCCTGCTCTTTTTGCTATTAGGAGCAGGACTTGATCTCACTCCCTGCGTATTACCGCTTTTAGGTATTTTCTCGGCCATGATCATGGGACAGGGCGCCTTAAGCCTAAAACGCTACTTGGCCTTAAACCTCTCCTACCTTTGCGGACTTACCCTCGTATACACAGGCTTAGGATGGATCTTTTCATCCCTCGGCATGTATGCTCACGTATTTCTCTCGTCTGCGCTTTTCACCGTGATCGCAGGCGGGATCTTCATCGTGCTTGCCGCCGACTGCTTAAATCTCATTACCTTAAAGCCGCCTAAGCTCTTTAATAATCTCATTAATCAAAGGCTTTCCTCCCAAAAACGCGGGCGTATCCCGTCAGCCTTCATATTCGGAGCCTTTTCAGGACTACTGACCACCCCCTGCACCTCGGCCCCGCTTGCGGGCGCTTTGCTCTACATAGCAAAGGAAGGAGATATGCTAAAGGGAACGCTCATGTTTGCGGCCATCGGTTTGGGTATGGGGTTGCCTCTATGCCTCGTCGGGCTTTTCGGCACCAAGCTCTTGCCTAAGTCCGGAGGCGCCGCCGTGATCATACGACGTCTCATGTCCGTCCCCCTGCTTTTTGCCGCCTTCATGATCATGCAGCCCCTGTGGAGCTACGATCGCACGGCACAGATTGTATTTGCAGGACTCATTACCATGCTTACGGTTATGATCCTAAATTCCTCCTCCGCCCGCATCCACAAAGGGCCGGGGCTCATAAGTGCCGTGCTCTACGGTCTTTGTGTTGCCTTTTGTTCCGCACATATACTCACCGCTGCCACAGGAAGGCTTCCCTTTACTGCCATAAGCTCTATTGACGATCTTAAAAGCTATCAGGGGCGTCCCATATACCTTTCCTTTTCAGCCTCTTGGTGCGGCAACTGTCATGTTATGGATGACAAGGTATATGCCGACGACTCCTTCAAGCAGGATTTAAACGATGCCGGTATGGCGGCGCTACGTCTTGACATGAGCGATCCGCAGAAAAAGGAGGTTACGGAGGCGGCGGAACTATATTTTATTAAAGGAGTTCCTGCAGCTTTGATCATTGACAACGGAAGGGTAGTAAAGCGCTTGGACGGATATCATGATCTTATGGAAACAAAAGAGTTTTTAAGGGAATATACCACCCGTTAGGCTCAATCCCAAGTTAAAAAAAATCCCTTTCCGACCTCGATCGGGAAGGGATCATATATTCATATTACTAAGAGGATCACTTCTCTGCGGCCTCAGGTGCTGCCTGCTCATTGGCAGCCTCAGGAGCACTGCCGGCCTCAGCCTTGGGTGCGGCCTTCTTTACGGAGGAGAGCTTAACGTCAAAGATCAGCACACTGTTAGGCGCAATGGCATCACCGGCACCGGCTTCGCCGTATGCGAGGTTGGCAGGAATATAGAACTCGTACTCCGAGCCCTCGGTCATGAGCTCGATGCCCTCTATCCAGCCAGGGATCATATTGTCAAGCGGGAAATCCACGCCCTCACGCTGCTCGTCGAAGATCTTACCGTCTATGGTGGTTCCCTTATAGGTTACGGTCACGGTATCGCCCTTCTTGGCAGTCTCACCGTCACCCTTGGTGATGATCTTGTACTGTAATCCGGAGGGGGTTACCTGAACACCTTCCTTAGTTTTGTTCTCGCTTAAGAACTTCTCGCCCTCTTCAAGATTCTTCTTGGCAAGAGCGGCCTGCTTGGCCTGCATGGCCTCCTTGAGCTTCTGATCCAAAGCATGGAGGGTATCCTCCATATCCTTATTCTTAAGCGCATTGCCGCCCTTTAAGGCATCGGCTACACCCTTAAGTACAATCTCCTGATCCATAGGATCAATGAGCTCGGCCTGCTGATCCAGCATGTTTTTGATATACATGCCCACCGAGGCACCTATAGAGTATGCTGATTTCTGCTCAAAGCTGCTTTTTTCGGTGATGCTGACATTCTTTTTCTCACCGCAAGCCGATACGGCAAAAACAGCAGCGGCCAACATAGAAATAACCGCCGCCTTCTTTACAAACTTATTCAAAATAAAACTCCAAAAATCAAAGCCGCTCAGAAATGCTCGAATGATTTCATCGAGGGCGTAAAGATTTTATCATTATACAAAATGCGCAATTTACCGTGATCGGTAATTGTACCTATTCTGGTGATCGGCACGGATGATCTTTGCTTAAAAAGCTCAAATTCCGCGCTCTTCCCGCATGGAACTGTAAAGAGCAGCTCATAATCACCGCCGCCTGAGGCCGCAAGCCGTATGCGTTGCATAGGATCGGACACCGCAAAGTCGAGCTCGGATGCAAGAGGCAGCTTTTCAAGCTGCAAATCGGCGCCGACGCCCGATTGCTCAAGTATATGACCGAGATCCCCCGTCACCCCGTCGGAAATATCCAAGGCGCAATGTGACAGTCCCAGCTTTGCCAAATCCTCTGCCAAGGCACATCTGCACTCAGGATGCATGGATTTATAGCAAAGCTCGCTTAGCTTAGACTTATCAACTTTTATACGCCCGTAGCCTGCTTCAACATACAAAGCCGAAAGCCCCAGCGATCCGGTAACGTAAATACCGTCCCCGGGCTTGGCCCCCGATCGTAACAGAGCGTTCTCCCCGAGGATCCCGAAGGCGGTGATCGATACTGACAGAGGACCTGAGGAGGTATTTCCGCCTATGAGAGCCACATGCTCCTGTTTTGCAAGCTCAAAAAGCCCGCGGGAAAATTGTGCCAGGAAGCCTTCATCCGCCTGAGGCATATTGACTGAAAGGGTAAAAGCACAGGGACATGCTCCCATCGCCGCCAGATCGGACAAATTGACCAACAAGGCCTTATATCCTAGTAAATAAGGATCCGTACCCTTAAAAAAATGAACGCCCTCGTTCATGGTATCGGTGGTGATTGCCACTCGCTCCTGCGGCTTAAAACGCATGAGCGCACAATCATCCCCAATCCCAAGCTCCACGTGCGCCTCCTGATCGCAGGCGCTGAAGTATTTTTTTATAAGGTCGAATTCGCCTATCATTCTTTGCTTGAAGCGGCGGGATTGCGAATGGCCCGCACCACCTTATCGAGTACACCGTTGACGAACTTGTGGGAATCCTGCTCGGCAAAGTCCTTTGCCAGCATGATCCCTTCGTTGATAACCACGCGATAAGGAACGTCCTGACGGTAGAGCAGCTCAAAGGTGGACAAACGCAAAATGGCCTTGTCGACCTCATCGAGATCCTTGAGAGGACGACTGATATAGGGCTCAAAAGTTTCATCGAGATGATCGACATTGGCGATCACACCCGAGACCAGATCATGGAAATAATCCAAATCGGCGCCGCGTACGGGCTGCTCCTCAATAAACTGCTTTTCAATTTCCGCAGCGCTGTACTGGGTCATCTGCCACTGATATACAGCCTGCAAGGCGAAGTGACGCGCCTTATGGCGCATGCTCGGGGTCACCGAGCCTTCGGTCGCATCCATGTTTAAACCTTTGTATGTTTTTAAATTCATGTGCCGCCTGGGGGCGACTATACCTAAATGCACACAAACAGGAAAAAATTCCCGTCGGCATATGCATTAAATCTGTCTTACCACGTTTACAAGCTCTAAAGCGGCTGCGGCAGCCTCGGCGCCCTTGTTGCCCATCTTGGATCCTGCACGCTGCACGGCCTGATCGAGATTGTCGGTGGTCAAAACTCCGTTTGAGATCACCACGCCGGTCTCCAACGTTACCTGGGTAAGCCCCTTGGCACACTCATTGGATACGATCTCAAAATGATAGGTGGAACCGCGGATCACGCAACCGCAGGTGATCACGGCATCATATTTGCCCGATTGAGCCAGCTTTTTACACACCAACGGGATCTCGATGGCGCCCGGCACGTGGATCAGGGTTATATTCTCATCGGGCACTTCTCCCTGGCGTTTTAAAACGTCCAACGCTCCCTCTGCAAGACGCTCGCAGACAAAGCTGTTGAAACGGGATACCACGATGGCGAATTTACCGTCTCTGCAAGGCAGACCGCCTTCAATCTTGTTAATGGACATGATTTTTTCCTCTTTTTAAAATCCGTTTTCAATCAGCGTCTTAAGACTAAGCACGCCGCTCTCTTTGCTTTTTTCCTTTTCGGAAAACGACATCAGACGTTCAAGATAGCGAGCTAATACATCCGCCTCAAGATTGACTCGATGCCCCGCCTTCCAGCTGTCAAAATTGGTCCTGCCTCGGGTATGCGGGATCAGGGTCAGACGAAAGGCATCCTCAAGCACGTCGTTTACCGTAAGCGAGATCCCGTCGACAGTGACGGACCCTTTATAGGCAATATAACGCATAAGCTCGTGCGGAGCGCTTACGGTAACATCCACAGCCTCGGAGCTTTTGACCACGGAGGCAATTACCCCCACGGCATCGACATGGCCCTGTACTATATGTCCGCCTAAGTGGGTTGCGGGCGTAACCGCCGCCTCCAAATTAAGCACGGTACCGCGGGTATAGTCCCCAAAGCAGGTATGCTCCATGGTTTCATAGGATACATCGGCGGAAAAAACGTTGCCGTTTAAGGAAGTAACCGTAAGGCATACGCCGTTACAGGCTATTGAGTCTCCGAGTCTTACATTTTCCCGTATCAGAAAATTCCCTGCAGTCTCAACCTTAATTGAGGCCCCCGCCCCTCTGCGTTCGACGTCGAGCAAAACTCCCGTTTGAGCAACTATTCCGGTGAACATTATTTCTCCTCAAAGGCCTTAAGCGCCTCGTTAAGACGAGGGCTTAGGTAGTGCAGTCGAACATCATGATCTAATTTGTCGGCGGCATGGAGTACCGCCTCACTGCAGTCCTTAAGCATAATGGGGGAGGGGCAATCAAAGGCACGGCGGGAGCTGTTTCCGAGGATCTTGGGCGCCACATATACATAAAGCTCATCGTAAAGCTCCTGTTGTATGAAGGCTCCGCAAAGTCCCGCGCCGGCCTCGACCATCACGCGACGATATTGCATGCCCCCCAAATATTCAAGCAAAGCCTTAAGGCTTACATGATCGCCCGCCTGCGGCAACAACACCTCGGTTACATGCTCGTCAAGCTCTCTTGCAACGGGGCCATCGACTGCATCCGCTCGGCATAAAAGCACCCTGCCCTGCTTAAATATTTCAAAGTCACTGCGCTTTAAGGTTCCGCCTGCAGAAAATCTGCCTGCGGAGTCGATCACAACCTTCACGGGCTGACGCAGATCCTCCTTCCTTACCATCATGCGTGCTGACTGGGGCAACTCGTCATAGCGCACGTTAAGCTTGGAATTGTCGGCCTTTACGGTACTCCAGGAGGTCACAATCACGTCACATTGGGCACGCAGATCCTGAACGTCACTGCGGGATCTTGCATCCGTGATCCACTTGCTTTGTCCGTCCTTAAGGGCAGTGGAGGCATCAAGGCTCATGGCCGTCTTCAAAGTAACGAAAGGAGTTTTGCCGGTTATGGACTTCATGAAGGCTCGATTTAGAAACCAAGCCTCCTTTTCAAGCACGTGCTCGACAACCTCTATTCCGGCCTCACGCAGGATCCTAACTCCCCGCCCCGACACCTTGGGATTGGGATCTCCTGCGGCAATAACCACACGAGAAACCCCCTCCGACACAAGACGTGCAGCACAGGGCGGAGTTCTTCCGTAATGCGAGCAGGGCTCAAGCGTAACGTAGGCCGTGGCTCCGCTGACATCGCCTCCGGCATTGTCTATGGCCATGATCTCTGCATGGGGCTCTCCGGCCCGATGATGCCAGCCTGCGCCTATGATCCGATCGTCGCGTACAAAAACACAACCTACCGCCGGATTGGGATAGGTTGTGTAAAGTCCGAAGGATGCGAGCCTTAAAGCCCGCATCATGTACCGACGATCCGACTCCTTGATCGGGATCATCACGAACGATTAATCCTTATAGACGGGGAAACGTTGGCACAGGGCTACGGAACGCTGCCTGCACTGCTCAATGACGGCTTCATCCTTGTAGTTGTCAAGAACGTCGCAAATAATTGCGGCCAATTCCTTGATCTCGTTCTCCTTAAAGCCGCGACGGGTGCAGGCAGGAGTTCCAATGCGCAGACCGGAGGTAACGAAGGGTGAACGCTTCTCTCCGGGAACGGTATTCTTGTTCACGGTGATATTGGCGCGACCCAAAGCCTCCTCTGCATCCTTACCGGTCATCTCGAGATCGCTGAAATCCATCAGGAAGAGGTGATTATGGGTACCGCCTGATACGACCTTATAGCCGCGCTTTTGTACTTCCTCGGCCAAAAGCTGAGCATTCTTCAAAATCTGCTTTTGATAATCAACGTACCAAGGTTCCATGCACTCCTTAAAGAGCACGGCCTTGGCCGCAATGATATGCATGAGAGGACCGCCCTGATTGCCCGGGAAAACGGCGGAATTTATACGCTTGTAAAGAGCCTCGTCGTGGCAATTGGATAGAATGAAGCCCGAACGGGGACCGCCTAAGGATTTGTGAGTAGTGGAGGTTACCACGTGAGCGTAATCGATGGGAGAGGGATAAACTCCGGCGGCAATCAAGCCGGCTACGTGAGCCATATCTACCATGAGATAGGCACCGACCTCATCGGCAATTTCACGCATGAGTTTCCAATCGACGATCCCGGAGTAGGCGGAGAAGCCGGCAACTATGACCTGGGGCTTGTGCTCATGAGCAAGACGGCGTACCTGATCGTAGTCGATCTCACCTTCGGCATTGACGTCGTAATTTAAAGAATTGTATACCTTACCGGAGAAATTGACCTTGTAGCCGTGGGTCAGATGACCGCCCGAGGCTAAAGACAAGCCCAAAATGGTATCGCCGGGCTTACACATGGCGGCATAAGCGCAGGCATTGGCCTGAGATCCGGCGTGAGGCTGGACGTTGGCAAAGTCGCAGTGGAACACCTTGCAGGCGCGATCTATGGCCAGCTGCTCAACCTGATCGACGTACTCACAGCCGCCGTAGTAGCGTTTGTTGGGGTAACCCTCGGCATACTTATTGGTAAGCTGGGAACCCTGAGCCTCCATCACGCATTTTGATGCATAGTTTTCCGAAGCGATGAGCTCGATATGATCTTCCTGACGCTGATTCTCAGCGGCCATTGAAGCCCACAGCTCGGGGTCAAATTCTGCAATTGATTTAGCTTTGTTGATGAAGCTCATTTGGATTTCCTCTATGGATGTGCCGAAAGCTGAAAAAATATGTGAGAATTTTAGCATTTTCGGAGGCATTTTTTTGAAAATTAGAGCTGAATCACTAAAGTGATCGCATTACCCTGTCTATTACATGCAAAAATGTAGTACTCGGATCGGCAATAAAAAGAAAAAATAGTCTGCAAGAGCGTTCAAACTCACGCAGGGTGAAATGAAAGATCGAAAACAATTCTCGGGAAATTAACGTTTTTTTCTAAAAAATTGCATTTTTTCGAGTATTTTTTCTTGTTTTCGGCTAAATTTAGCTTAAAATCGCCTGCAGTCCGTTTTCGCGGAATTGTATTGTTATAAGCAAAACTTCATAAGAATTTTGTTTTTAGCAAAACGTGATTACGGATAACTGCGGTTGAAGAAGGAAAAGCTTTTGCAAAAATCATCCATTCTGATCATCAACGGACCCAACTTAAATCTGCTCGGGACTCGCGAACCTAAAATTTACGGCAGCGAAACCCTGCAGGATTTGGAAAAAATGCTTGCTGTAAAAGCCGACGAGCTCGGAGTACAGATCGAGTGTTTCCAATCCAATCACGAGGGGGCCATTGTCGACAAGATTCAGGAAGCACGAGGTAAATTCGGCTTCATATTGCTAAATGCCGGAGCCTATACCCATACTTCCGTTGCCATTCGCGACGCATTGTCCGGTGTGGAGATCCCCTTTTATGAGATCCACATTTCCAATGTTCACGGCCGCGAGGAATTCAGACACCACTCTTATCTAAGCGCGATCGCCAAGGGCGTGATCGTCGGCTTTGGGCTTGCAGGCTACCTGTATGCCCTGGACAGCGCGGCTTCATATCTGCGCGCTCAGAATTAACCGGATCAATAACAAAAGGTAAACGTCTATGCAGATTGATATCCATAAGATTTCAAAACTCATCGAGATCGTCTCCAAATCCGATATTTCCGAAATCAACCTCAAGCAGGGTGAGGAGGAACTCAAGATCACCCGCGAGCACGCCGTAGCCGCTGCTCCCGTTCAAACCGTGATCCAGGCTCCGCTTGCCGCCGCTCCCACTCCTGTTCCTGCGGCCGTTCCGCAGGCCGCTCCTGCATCCGCACCGGCCGCTGCCCCTGCAGCTGTGCCCGCTGCTGCTGACGGAGCCAAGCTTATGAAGTCACCCATGGTCGGTACCTTCTATCGCTCCTCAAGCCCTACCGCCGATCCCTTCGTCACCGAGGGGCAGTCCGTCAAGGAAGGCGATACCCTGTGCATTATCGAGGCTATGAAGATGATGAACCAGGTTCAGGCCGATCGTGCGGGAGTTATCAAAAAGGTTCTTGTCGACAACGGTTCTACCGTCGAATTCGATCAGCCCTTGTTTGAGTTTGAATAAGCTGCGGAGACTTTTTTCATGAAGATTGAAAAAGTACTTATTGCCAACCGCGGCGAGATTGCATTACGTATTTTAAGAGCCTGCCGTCAGTTGGGTCTTAAAACCGTAGCCGTTCATTCGACTGCCGATCGTGATCTTATGCACGTGAAGCTGGCCGATGAATCGATCTGCATCGGTCCTGCCGCCCCCAAGGACTCCTATTTGAACATCCCGTCGCTGATTGCCGCCGCAGAATCCTGCGGTGCCAGCGCCATTCATCCCGGCTACGGCTTTCTGTCAGAAAGTGCGGACTTTGCCGAAATGGTGGAGAAGTCGGGCTTCATCTTCATAGGCCCCACCGCCGATACCATTCGTCTCATGGGCGACAAGGTTTCGGCTAAAAAGGCCATGCAGCGTGCCGGAGTCCCCTGTGTTCCGGGGTCTGCCGGAGCTCTGGGCGACGATATTGAGGAAAACAAGAAGCTTGCGGCCAAAATAGGCTACCCCATTATCATTAAGGCAGCCGGTGGCGGCGGCGGACGCGGTATGCGTGTCGTACGCAACGAGGCCGATTTGGAGGAGTCCATCGCCCTTACCCGCCGTGAAGCAGACATGTTCTTCAACAACCCCTCCGTATATATGGAAAAGTTCCTGGAGAATCCGCGCCACGTGGAATTCCAGGTACTCTCCGACGGTATGGGACATGCCGTATATTTAGGCGAGCGTGACTGCTCCATGCAGCGTCGCAATCAAAAGGTTTTGGAGGAGGCTCCCGCCCCCTTCATTACCGAGGAGCAGCGTAAGCACATAGGAACCCGCTGTGCCAAGGCCTGCGAGGAAATTGGCTATCGCGGAGCCGGTACCTTTGAATTCCTGTATGAGAACGGTGAATTCTTCTTCATCGAAATGAATACGCGTGTTCAGGTGGAGCATCCGGTCACGGAAATGATCACCGGCGTCGATATAGTACGCGAAATGATCTCGGTATGCTCCGGCAAACCGCTATCCATCAAACAAAGCGATGTCAAGATCCACGGTCATGCCTTCGAATGCCGTATCAACGCCGAGGATCCTAAAACCTTCATTCCTTCACCGGGAACCATCTCTTGGCTTCATGTTCCGGGCGGTCCGGGCGTACGTTGGGATTCGCATGTTTATCAAGGCTATAAGGTTCCGCCCTTTTACGATTCACTCGTGGGTAAGCTGATCATTCACGACGATGATCGCGAGCTGGCTAGATTGCGTGCCCTTGAGGCCCTGGATGAGCTGGTATTGGACGGGATCAAGACCAATATTCCCTTGCACAAGGAATTACTGAAGGATCCTGCCGAGATCAAGGGCGGCGTGAGCATTCACTACCTCGAGCACAAGCTTGAGGATGCTCAGAAGGTCGAAGAAAAGAAGACCGAAGACTCCGCCCAAAAGTAGTCCGACGTTAAATATTTTCCGAAATCCCCGCTCCAAGCGGGGATTTTACTTTTATAAAATCAGGTCAAACCCCACGCTTGCGATCCATGCACCGGCGTCATGCTTCTGTTTCCGCGGCTCTCTTCTGTTTGCTCTCATCCTTGCAGTAAAGCTAATAACCGGCATCGTCGTTTAAAAAATTGCGGACGCAGGCGCAGGCCTTTTTTAAGCTCATATCATAAAAATACTTAAAGATCACTGAAGATTTTTTTGATCTTTTTTATTCGCAAAAAAAAGGCGATCCCGAAAGACCGCCTACATAACAAACAAGGAGGATTAAATTGACAATTCAGCTGCTATCCCATAAGCCCCAGTGCTCTGGGCAGAGCCTCGGACAAGGCCGGGATGTAGGTAATGAGAAGCAATATCAAGATGAGCATCAGGAAATAAGGAAGCAACATCTTGGAGACCTGCTCTATCTTGAGCTTGGTTATTCCGCAGCCGACGAACAGAACCGAACCTACGGGCGGGGTCATTGCTCCTATACACAGGTTGTAAATCAGCATGGTTCCGAATTGAATGGAGGTCATGCCGAAGGAATGTACTATGGGCCAAAATATGGGCACGAAGATCAAAATGGCCGGAGTCATGTCCATAAACATTCCGATCACCAAGAGCAGCACGTTGATAAGCAACAGAATTACTATCATATTGTCACTTACGGATAATATGGCCTTGCTGATGGCCCCCGGAATTCCCGTACGCACCATCACATAGGACATGGCCGTCGAGGCGGAGATGAGGAAAAGAATTACCGCACTGATCACGGCACTTTCCACGAGGATCCTGATAAAGGATTTGACCGAAATACTGCGATAGAGCAGAGAGAGTATGAAGCAGTATAAAACGCTTACTCCGGCAGCCTCCGTGGCCGTGAAGATACCTCCCACAATACCGCCTATGACCACGACAATCATGAGCAGGCTTGGAATAGCCTCCAACGAAGTCTTGATCCAAATGCTCAGGGACTGACCGCCCGATACCTTGTAATTATGTCTTTTGGCATATATGTAAGCTACGAGCATGGTACCGAGTCCCATCAGGATCCCGGGCACATAGCCGGCCATGAACAGGGCTGAGATGGAGGTACCTCCGACTACGGTTGCATAGATAATGAAGCCGTTTGAGGGCGGGATCAGCATTCCGGACGGGGCCGAGGCTATATTTACCGAGGCGGCAAACGCCGGATCATAGCCCTCACGTTTTTGAATGGGGTAAATGCATCCGCCCATGGCCGAGCAGGCCGCAACTGAGGAACCTGACAACGATCCGAACAGCATGTTTCCGACCACGTTGGCGTGAGCAAGAGATCCGGGAATTCTACCTACGAACAGCTTGGCAAAGGCAACCAAACGATTGGCAATCCCGCCGTTGTTCATCAAATTACCGGCCAGAATAAAGAGAGGGAAGGCCAATAGGGAAAAGTTTTCCACACCTCCGTTCATTTTTTTCATAATGAGCGGACATATGGAACCCCAAGGCTGAACGGTTAAAGCGGTGAAAAGAGAGGCCGCTACCAAGCCGACGGAGATCGGGCATCCTAAGAAAAGCAGGACAAAAAACAAGCCGAATAACAGCAATATGGCAAGTCCGATACTCATTTTTCACTCTCCTTAGTATCGTTAAGATGCAGATCTTCAAAAATATTGATCACCTGAATGACGATCACGAATAAAGCCGAAACCGGAGCTACAGAATAAACAAAAGCTCTTGATATACCGAGCAGAGGAGAGAAGGCGTTGGCAGCTCCGAGAGCATTTTGTACGCCACCTATAAGCATTACGAAGACGGCGATGAACAACACGATCGCATCCGTAAACACCATCATAAAAACTTTTTTGCGCGGACTTACGCTTTCAACTACATACATTAGCGCCATATGCTGTCTGGATCCGAAAGCGGCGGCAGCACCGACGAAGCCGGTCCAAATAAGCATGTAGCGAACGATCTCCTCCGTAAAGGCGGCGGGATCGTTTAACACATATCGCGTAAACACTTGATATAAAACTAAAAGGCACATGGTCAGCAATAGCAATGCCGCAATATAGCCGCATAATGCCGACATTTTGTGTCTCAGCTCAATCATCTTTTCCAACATGACAACCTCGTTTGTACTTACAACGGCATAACCTGAAAATCAACAGGCTATGCCGTCTCAGGAGTACTGTATGAGCTCAGTACTTTGTAATTATTTGGCGCTTGCGATAAGCTCCAGCATCTTCTTCACGCCAGGGAACTCTTCTGCATATTTGGCACGTACCGACTCGGTCGCATCTATAAAGGGCTTCTTATCGATACCGGTTACGAATTCAACTCCCATGGTCTTGGCCTTGGCAATGGCCTCGTCGGTAGCCTTGTCCCAAGCTACGAGCTGGTGCTGCATAGCCTCGGTGGCGGCGTCACGAATGATCTTCTGATCAGCCTCAGACAGAGACTTCCAGGCCTCTCCGTTCATGACGATGGCATCGGGGATCATGGCATGACCGTCCATGGAATATACCTTGCAAATCTCTCCGTGATTGGCCTCGGTAAGCGACAGAACATTATTCTCGGTTCCGTCGATCACGCCCGTTTGCAAGGCTGTATACACTTCACCGTAGCCCATGGCGACGGGGGTACCGCCCATAGCCTTGACCATGTCGATTTGGGTCTTCATATCCTGAACACGGATCTTCATGCCCTTAAGATCGGCAGGAGCTTTAATGGCCTTTTTAGGGGTGTAGAAATTGCGATCGCCTGAGGAGAGGAAATTCAAGGTAACAAAGCCTTTATCTGCAGTCGAGTAGAAGAAATCCTGCATAGCTTTTGACTGCATCACCTTGTAATACTCGTCCTTATCCTTAAACAGATAAGGCAGACCGAACACGTGATAGGCATCATCATAGGTTCCAAGCTGCGGAGCTCCGACATGCACCATGGACAGATCGCCGGTCATGCACATCTCCAGAGTTTCTGCGGCAGTACCCATCTGACCGTTGGGGAATATCTGTACCTCAATGCGACCGTCGGAATTCTTATTGATGAGATCTGCCATTTCCTTCATGGCAACGTGTGCCGAGTGGGTCTCGTTAAGAGCATGGGCCAAAGTAAGATTGATCTCAGATCCCATGGCCGCGGAGGATGCGGCAAAGGCTATGGCGGCTACGCTTACGGCTAACATTGATTTTGTGAACTTATTCATATTTATCACCTTAGTATAAGTTTGTTTGTGAACCTTGTTTTATGGAGGGGAGATTTCTTAATCTCCCTCCCAACTTTGATTAATCCTGATAGCTTTTCAAAATTTCGGGGTCCGTGATCCACTTGCTGCGGGTCTTCATGTATTCCTTAACACAGGCCCTGGCATGTGCCTCCTCTTTGGCCTTACGCTCTTCATCGCGCCAAACCGAGGCTCCGAAGGATACAAGCTTGTCCTGAACCCTCTTAACATCCAAGGCTCTGGGCTGAACACCGGTGAGTGCCGCAACCGCCGCCACTACACCCGAGGCCTGACCTATGCCCATGATGCCTCCCTGAGTTCTGTAGGATCCGGCTGCCTGAGATTGTCCGGAAATGCTGCGCCCGCTCAACACCAAGCCGTCAATATGGGCAGGAACCAAACAACGCAGAGGAATATCGTAGGTATCCTTCAGATCGGTCCAGCTCCCGCCGTGGCCGTCGGTTCTGTAACCGGCTGCACCGTCGGGATTGTGTACGTCCATAGGGAAATAACCTCTGGAAACCACATCCTCAAACTTACGGCCGTTGAGGCAGTCATCGGCAGTTAAGGTATAGACGCCCTTGATATGACGGGTTTCACGGGCTCCTACCTCATTGGAGGTATCGTTGACCCAGGCATTCTCAAAGCCCGGAACGTACTTGATCATAAACTCGGATACGGATTCTATCTGACGACGTCCGTCGATTTCAGCCCAAGCACGCTGCTCGGTATCGGCAAGATCATAGCCGGTAACGCGGGTGGCATTGAAGTGGATGGAGCCCGGGTGCACGCCGTTTAAAATGATCACACTGTCGCGACCGAAGCTCAGATCATGATTTTCTATGGCCTTTTTCACCAGCTTTTTAAAGCCCTGAGCCACGAAATAATGCTGCTTCAGACGATCACTGTAGGGCTTAAGAGGAACGCAATCGGTCTTAAATTCGAAGTCCTCGGGATTGTTTACTATATAGTCATAGGTCTTCTCGACGTCCACGTCCGCCATCTCAAACATGGAGGAACCGGGCTGAGCCTTGTGAGTAACCTCATCACCGAAAACGAACTCTTCTCCGGCTTTGACTGCTACGTCTCCGTCGCCGGTGCAATCCACAACCTGCTTGCAGGAGAAGGTAAAGTCCTTCTCACGTGAGGAAACCACCAATCCGGTGACGGTATTGCCGGATTTAACCACGCTGCGCACAAAGGTGTGGAACAAAATATCCACGCCGGCCTTCACCATCATTTCCTGTGCGACATATTTGTATTTTTCGCGATCATAGAATCCGAGCGAGGCTCCCGAACCGTAGGGATCAAGAGTTTTCAAGTGGCCGGGGCTACCGCCTGAGGCCATCAGCTCGTCCATAAAGTTCTGCGGAATACCATTGATCACCTGCTCGTCTCCGAAATGAAAGGGAGAGATGGGCCCGATCACGGAATTGGTTGCGGTACCGCCTAAAAAGCCCAATCTTTCCACCAGCAAAGTCTTAGCGCCGGCCTTGGCAGAAGCTAAGGCCGCCATAATACCGGCCGGGCCGCCACCCACAACAATCACATCATAATTTGCTTTAAATTCGAATCCCATTTTTTAACTCCGATTTTCCAAATGAGAACGGTATTGATCCGCTGTTTCTTTGTTCTATAATTTAGAACGCTGTTTTATTATTTATAATCAATATAAAAAACCGAGCTCTTTTAGGATGTGATCTTTTTCACAGTTCTGAAATGTCACTTAAAGATCTTTCAAAAACTTTCGGATCTTCAAAGTGCGTTAATTGCTTGTATGCAAAGATCAATAAAAAAGCTCAAAGAAAAAAGGAAAATTAGGTATTACAGATGGCGGCTAAAATTGTTTCCACCGTGGCCAAGGCATTCCAATTAATCGAATACATGTCGGGAGAGAAAAACTGGTACGGGGTATCCGAGCTTGCCGAGGGGCTTGGAATGTTCAAAAGCAATATTCACAATCTTCTGGCAACCTGTGAAAATTTCGGTTACGTCGAGCAGGATCCGGAAACCAAAAAATACGCTTTATCGCTCAAATTCGTGCAGCTTTCTCATCACGTACGTCAGCGCTTCGGTTTCAACGACATGCTCGGAACCGTTTTACGTCAATTAAGCGAAAGCAGCGGCGAGCTGTCCTATTTTGCAACCCTGTATCAAGATAAGGTTCTTTATTTGTGCGGAGCCTTTCCCTCAAGTGCAATAGCTGCAAAGCCCGTGGTGGGTCTTACCCTAAGCCCTCATTGCGACGTGCTCGGGAAGGTTTTGCTTGCCTACTCGCCTGATGATGAGCTCGAGTGCGTTTGTCGCTCGAACCTTAAAAAATATACCGAAAACACCATCACCGATCCAGAAATGCTGTGCGAGGAGATCACAAGGGTAAGAAAAAACGGATATGCCGTAGATAACATGGAATACGAATACGGGATCAAGGGAATAGCCGTACCGGTATTAAACCCTATCCACGGTCTGCTGGGGGCGATTTGTCTCAAGGGTCCCGCTCCGCGCTTTCCCAACGAAATATATGAGGAATACAAACTTAAGCTTCAACGTGTGGCCGATCTTATATCCGATCGCTGGTACCAAAATTCCTGATCGTCATCTTCACTCTCAAAGCTGCTTTTACTTTTTAAAGGCCCGAGCGCAACGCCTCCTGCCGAGCCTTTTGAGTAGCCCCGGCAACGTACCACAAAGGGATGCTTTCCTTAAATAGAGAAAAATCCGCAGCGATACGATCGAACTCTCGTTGCATCAGCTTGAAGGCCTTGGGACTTGCCGATGCATATTTTCCGCATTTCCACAGCGCATACAGAGCACTTTGCAGGGCTAAATCACTAAAGAAATCTGCGGGGATCTCTCCTTGGAAATATCCGTCGACAACACCTGCACAAAAGATCGGGAAAATACCGGCACTCATGCATTCCATAAGTGCAAAATCCTCACTGGCATCCCCGGGACCTAAGGTAGACGAAGGCAGAAACACTATCGAGAGATCGCCCTTAACGTAAATACGATCATGGCGCAGCTGTCCAAAACGCATGCAGGGACGATTGCAGTCGTAATGTCCGAATCTTGAGGATATGAGCTTTACGGCCGCCTCATCCCCCTTAAAATGCGGCATACTCGATATATACAGAGCCAAACGCTCAAGTAATTTGCTCTGCCGATCCGAAGCCTTTTCCCTTTGCCGAACCGAAAGCGGCCCCGAATGAAAAGCCCGTAAAAGTCGTCCCGTCCTTTTTCCCTGCGCATACTGCAAGGAGGCGGGAGCGTGTCTTAGAAATTCGCGCAGAGGACCGCCCAATACCCCCTCAAATACGGCATTGAACCCGTCTGCGTTGCCGACACAGGCGACCGGATTTAGTGACGAATCAGGAGAGGCCTGAAGCAATCTCATCCCGCAGGCGTAAACGCGGCGAATCCGCCCCTCCGCAGAGACCGGCCCTTGTACGCTCAGAATATCCTTACCGCCGCCCTGCAAATGGAGATATTCAAGCCCCGAGGGAGTTTTAAACAGCGTACGGTAGGATAGGCGCATGTAACAAATCTCCGATCCTCAGGCGCGAGGATGACAGCGATCATAGATTTCATGCATACGCTTGGTAGCTACATGAGTGTAGATCTGCGTGGTAGTGAGATTGGAGTGTCCGAGCAACATTTGAACCGTACGCAGATCGGCGTCATGATTTAAAAGATGGGTTGCAAACGCGTGTCTGAAGGTATGCGGGGTTATGTCCTGAAGGATCCCAAGCTCCGTAGCATAGGCTTTGATCCTATACCAAAAGGCAATGCGCGTCATGGGTCTCGGCCCCTGCGCATATTTTGCAGACAGAAATACAAAGGGACATACGTGCTTGGGATCTCTTTGTGCCCTCAGGGTGTTGATGTAGGTATCAATCCAATAACATGCGTTTTCATCAAGCGGGATCATGCGCTCCTTGCCGCCTTTTCCGCGGATCAGTAAAAAACCGTCGGTGAGGTTCAGGTTTTCAAAGCGCAGTCCCACCAGCTCGCTGACACGCAAGCCGGAACCGTACACGGTCTCAAGCATGGCCCGATCACGAAGTCCCGTATGCGTATTGAGATCAGGTGCGTTTAAGAAGGACTCGACGCACTCCTCACTCATAACGGTTGGCAGGGCTCGTACAATTTTGGGATTTTCTATACGAGCACAGGGATCGTCCTCTCGTATCGTTTCATCCCTTAAAAAAGCACAAAACGAGCGCATGGAACATAAAAAACGCGCCGCCGATCCGGATTCGTTGTCTCCGCATTCAATAAGGCTGTTTTCTATATCCTCGCCGGTAAAATCCTCCGCCGTATGACCGCTTGTTTTTTCTGCATAGTTCAGAAATATCCTCACGTCGGAGGAATAAGCCGCAACCGTAGCCTCCGCCAAGCCTCTTTCCAGCATCAGATAATCGCGAAATCTGATGAGCACCGCCGCAGGATCCATCGTTTTCACCCTTGCAGTCAAAGATCTTATTTCAAATTAGTCGCAAAGTTTTTTTCATCACCGTCGGCTACCTTCGACACGGAGGCATAATATCCGTCACTCTTTTTGATAAGGCAAAAACGGTAGATCCCGTCGCTTCTGATCTTAAGCGTAAGATCCTCAAATCTGGAGTCGGGATTTAATTTCACGTCGCGGGAATGCATTTCCAAAACTCCGGGCGGCATGGCATAGCCGTAATTGCTTCCAGAGGTCCAATCCGGATCGGCAAATTTAAAATGATACGGCGACCAATCGGCATGTAATGCCGCCTCGGTGCACAGTCCCTGAGCCGAGCTTTTTAAACGGTAGGTTTCGGATACGGAATAATCATTCATATCTCCGCGCAAATACAAAGCATGCTCCGTAGCAACGGATTTGACCTCCTGCGGTGTCGATCCGCAGGCGCTGAGTAATGACATTCCCGTCAAGCATAAAATTATCATTCTATGCAATTTATTGATTTTCATGTCTTTCCCTTAAAAAAATACAGTTCCATTCCATAATAGGAAATTATAGCGTCTATTGTCCCAGACTTTGCCTCCATTTCGGCGCTTTACACCGCAATCAGGAAAACTGACCGATATTGCGGTGTACAACGCTCCACCTTCGTATGTTTTTGAACTATGCTAATACTACTGGGCAAACAAAGTACATAAGGTGCTTGGGACCAGACTTTTTCTTTGAAAAATCCTCGAGGTCCTAATTTGCCTGCGATAACTTAAGAGAAGGGAAAGGATTTTATGAATGCCATAAGCAATCCCGACGTGCCCGAAAACAGAGGCGCAAAATGCGTGGTCGTAACCGGCGGGATCGCCTGCGGAAAAACCGTGATCACGAATTTTTTTAAGGAATTGGGAGTTCCTATATTCGATACGGACATAATCTCTCGTGAGCTTACTGCCAAGGGACAACCTCTGCTCTCACTGCTTGCACAACGATTCGGCGCTGAGATCCTAAATACTGACGGCGAGCTTAATCGCAGAGCTCTGCGTCTTAAGGTGTTTAACGACGAAAAAGCGCTTAAGGATTTAAACGCCCTCACTCATCCTGCCATCATGAGCGAACTGAAAAGACGCATATCCGGCGCAAATGCCCCGTATGCGATCGCAGTGATCCCGCTTTTTTTTGAGGGACGCAATCAGGCTGTGGCCGATCGCGTGCTTGTGATCGACGTTAACGAAAAGACACAGCTGCAAAGACTGATGGATCGCGACAACATGGATGAGGAAACGGCCCGCAAAATGGTGGCATCACAGGTACCAAGAGCTCTAAGACGTGAAAAGGCCGACGATTTAATCGAAACGGATGACGGAGATCTGCATGAAATAAAGCAAGCCGTGATAAAATTACATAAATTTTATCTGTCACTTTTTAAAAAAGACTGAACCCGATTCGTACAGGTTCTGCGGCGTTATTATGCTTTATTACGATTTTCCCCTGAGTTCCAAGGCGAGAACCTATCTCAAATTCGAAAAAATTTTCAATGCCGCTTCAGAAAACTGCGGCATAAATACCGTACAGGAAACCTTCAGCCTTCTGCGCTGCATTGTGGATTTCATTGATTTGGTAGACGGAACCGGTTCCATCAAAATCGACATCTTAAAGGATCTGGAAAAATGCGACTCCAGATTGCGCGAATGGATGAAAAATCCTGAGGTCGATACAGAATTTGTCAAGGATCTGCGTGCACAGATCGCAAGATCTCGCGACGTTCTCGACGGCTTCACCCGTCAGCGCACGGTACTGCGCGACGATCCTATATTGGAAACCGTCAAACCCCGTTTTCGAACCCCCTCGGGCATCAACTGCTTCGACACGCCGCTGTTTGAGTTTTGGTTACATCTGCCGCTTGAGGAAAGACGTCAAACGGTAGCCGTATGGTTGCACGAGCTCGAATGCTTAAGAGTTCCCATCACCACGGTTTTATATCTGTGGAGATTATGCTCCGATCCTCAGGATCGTCTTGCCCGTGCGGGTTTTTTACAGGAAAATGCCTGTAATTGCGATCTGCTCGGTGTCAGTTATGACGAGCAGGCCATTCGCGGGTATCCCGTGGTTTCTGGGTTTCAATCCCGCATAAACGTTCGTTTTCTTCCCTATGACAAGGGAGCTCCGGTGGGGGATATTCCTTTTCGCATCACCTTTATTCACGGGGATCTCAAATGAGTCTCAAAGATCTTTTACCCGATGGATGCTATGAGGAGCTTGAAGAAAGCGTACATAAAAAATCTGATCCCCCGGAGGTAACCGACGAGGGCTTGATGATCCCTTGTCCGCACTGCGGGAAAATGCATCTGTACCGCACGCAGGACGAATTCAGACCCTTTTGCTCACAGCGCTGCAAGATCTTGGATTTGGGAGCTTGGGCCTCGGACGAAATGAAAATTGAAGGACCGTCGCTCATTGAAGACGATGATGCCGAATACGCCTCGGGATTGAGCGGATTCGATGAAGAAGACGGTGCTCGTCACTCATGAAATACGATTTTTTTTCACAGCTTGTTAAAGCCCAAAAGCAATATTCATTATTAAACGTAAATTGCTTGTGCCGTTCATGCTCCGTGACCGTCTTGGCCGCGGCCGTAGCCTTGGCCGCCTCTGCATATGCTGCCAACGGTGAATTCAAGGTTACAACCGGACATATAAACAGCAATGCTCCGCAAAGGATCGACAAGGTTACATCTTTTGCCACCAAAAGCCTCGACGTTATGAGCACCTCGGCCTCTCTTAGATATCTTTCCAATCAAAGACTTGCCGACAGCTCGCTGTTTGCATCGCGCTTGGTGTCGGTCATGCGCAACCGCACCTTTCGCACCGCCCCGTTCCTGCCGGTTCCAGCTCGGGATATGAGCTGCTATACCGATGTTCCCTCCTACAGCAAGCCGCTGGTTTTTGACATTCATAAGACTCCCGTAACCGTAGAGGCCGATGAGGTCAAGGGCGATCTGAACAAAAAAAACAACGATCTTATCTATTCGGGAAGGGTTGTCATTGCGCAAAAGGATCGCTCCATCGATACCGATACCGCTCACTATGATTCGACAAACGATATCTTTTCTACAAGCGGCAACAGTGTGCTTAAGAACGGCGAATATACCGTACGTACCGATGAAACCGTAAGCTACGGCTTAAAGGATAAGATAGCCAGACTTAAGAACACCCAGTTCTATTTCAACGGCTCGGTGCTGCGCGGCTCGGCACAGGAGCACGTGGTCGACAACGTTGAAAACAGCCAGAGCATCAAATCCGGTACCCTGACCACCTGCCCGACTGACGACGGCACGTGGCACATAAGCGCAAGCTCAGTGGAGATCGATCGGGACGAGGCCTTCGGCGAGGCCTGGAATGCTGCCCTGTGGGCGGGGAATGTACCTGTGTTTTATATGCCGTACATAAACTTCCCCATCACCTCGGAGCGACGCTCGGGACTTTTATATCCCTCGTTCAGCATAGGCTCGGAGCACGTTAAATTTACCCAGCCCATTTACTTTAATTTGGCCCCCAACTATGACTGGACCTTTACCCCGTCATGGCTCGGAGAACACCGCTGGCAGTTCCTAAATGAATTTCGTTTCATGCCTTGGGAAAACGTCTCTGGACAATTGCTGTTTAACTATTTGCCCAATGATGCCGAGTGGACTCCCGCCGTCAGTGACGACAGTCGCAAGCGCTGGTACATGCATTTGACCACGCGCGCCAGCTTTCTAAACGGCGATCTATTGGGATTTTTAAATTATCAGCGCGTGCGTCCCAATGACTACTCCTATCTTTCGGATTTGGCTCAGCCCGACGCCGCCATCACCGACGATCATCTGTTGCAGCAGTTGGGTGCCTCCTATATACGGCCCTTTTACACATTGCATACGGAATTGAGACGCTATCAGTCCTTGCTTCCAAGCAACAGATCCTCCGTATACAATCGACCTTTTTCCATGCTTCCCAAGCTTTCGGGAACGGCCGGAAATACCGTAGGAAAATTCCAAACGGGCTTTTACGGCGAACTTACCAGATTCGAGCTCGAGGGCTTTGGCAACTACGAGTCCGAGCACAGCATAAGAGCCCATGCCGAGCCCTATGCCACCTATCACGTGTTCGACATGCGCGGCACTACTTTGGACGTGGGGGTACGCGGATTTTTAACTCACTACGATCAGGGAAATCTTGAAAAATACGGTAAAAGCGCCAACGGCTATTTCGGCTTTGAGCGCCTTGATGACGATGTAAACCGCTTCCTTTATGAGCTGGAGGTACGCGGTCGTACCACCTTCGAGCGTAAGGTGCTGGACATGCGCCATACTCAGACCGTAGAGCCCGAGATCAAATACCAATACATTCCGTACAAGGATCAAAACTCCATCGCCCTGTACGATACCACCGATCATGTAGACGACTATTATTCGCTGTATTCGTTCAGACGCTTTGCCGGTATTGATCGCATCGCCGACGTCAACTCCCTGACCGCAGGCGTTACCTCAAGACTGCTCGATCCGCATGATCGCGAGATCCTGCGTGTGGGCCTGGCTCAAACCTACAGCTTCGAGCCTACCCGCGTAACGCTCTACAGCAATGACGCTCATTCAACCTATCCGCGCTCGGTGCTTGCAGGCAATGTGGACGCCAGATTGTTTGATCGCATCAATATGCATTCGGCACTGGCTTATGACACGCAAAACTCGGAATTCAGAAGCTACAACGTATCTGCCTCCTACAGAACCGACAGCGCCTCCGTAACCGCCAATTACCGCTTCATACGCGAAGGCAATTACGATCTGGAAACGGGAGGTGCTCGCGATTTGAAACAGGCGGGACTGGGCATGACATATGCTCTGAACCGCAACTATCGCCTGACGGCCGCCATCTACCGTGATCTTGAGCAAAAATTCAATATCAACCGTAAATTGGCCTTACGTCGTGAGGACTGTTGCTCGGCCGTAGCTTTGTTCTTTGAAGACTACACCAAAATGGATTGGAACAAGCGTGAGCACACTCGCGATCGTGTGATCGGAATACAGTTCGAACTTAAGAACTTCTATACAATCAAGATCGACGGCGTGGATAAACCCATGTCCCCCGATACTCATTACATGCCGTTCGTGGATCCCACGAACCTGAACCGCTGATGACAGAGGAAAAGACACTATGATCATCAAGAAACTTTTAATCTCGGCTGCAGCCGTGGCCGTCGCCGCAGCAGCTCATGCCGCTCCAGTGGTATTGGACCGTACCGCCGCCGTCGTCAACAACGACATCATTTTGGAAAGTGAACTCAATGCGGCCACGAAGCAGGTTTTGACCAATGCCTCAAGACAGAAGGTTGCCTTGGATCCCATCGCCGCACGTAAAGCAGCCATGGAGCACCTTATTACCAACACACTGGTATTGCAACTTGCCAAGGAGCGCGGCGTCGATTTGACCGATATGCAGCTTGATCAGGCTCTGCAGGAAACTGCGGCTAAAAATCAAACCACTCCGGAGAAGATCTTAAACGACGTTGCTCCGGGCGCCTCTCCGGCTGCACAGAGAGAAAGCTTTCGCAACGAATTCATGGTCAACGAATTTAGGCGCTCGGGAGTACGCTCGCGCATCGTGATCTCCGATGCCGAAATCAATTCACTGGCCAAGCAATTAAAGGATCGCGGCAGCATAGAGCCCAGATATCATTTGGGACTTATTGTGATCCCGCTTGCCGCCAATCCTACGGAGGCTCAGTACAATCAGGCTCAGGCTCAGGCTGCCGAGGTAAAAAAAGAGCTTAAGGCCGGAACATCCTTTGCAAGCGTAGCTGCGCGCTTCTCTGCCGATGCATCCGCCGCCAACGGCGGAGATCTCGGCTATATACCGGAAACCCGTGTTCCCATGGCTTTCCTGCCGGCGGTAGTTAAGGCCAAGAGCGGAGATCTCATAGGCCCCGTGCGCTCGCCCATAGGACTGCACTTTATGAAACTCTTTGACGTTTCCAACGATGCCGTCGATCCCGTCAAGACCTATGATGCCTCGCACATTCTGCTCAAAACCTCCATTATTCTCTCCGACGAGGCCGCCAAAGCCCAGCTTGAGAGGATCAAGCGTGACATTGAAAACGGTCAGTATTCCTTTGCCGATGCCGCCCGTAAATATTCCGATGACGGCGGCTCGGCCTCCTCAGGCGGTGATCTGGGCTATCAGGTTCCCGGGATCTTCGACCCCCAATTCGCCCGTGCCATGGTGGCTCTCAAAAAAGGACAAATATCCGATCCGATCCGATCAAGCTTCGGCTGGCATCTCATATTGCTAAAGGACGTCAAGGTAGATACCGGATCCGATCAGGCTTACAAATCCCGCGCCCGCGAGATCCTTTACGAGCGCGCCTTCAGAGAGCAATCGGGGCTTTGGGAGCAGCAGCTGCGTGACAGCGCTTTCGTCCATATCACCGATCCGCAGTTGCTTGAGGCCGGTATAAATATGGAACACCGTCAGGAAAATACCCCTTCTCTCTAAGAGAGCGTCTCATTAAGTTTGCAGGCCCGCATGAGCGGGCCTTTTAAACCAATCACGGAGTGACAAATGGCTCTGCCCCCTCATCATATTCAAGCCCGAAAACGTTTCGGCCAAAACTTTCTTACCGACGATTACATAATTTCCCAAATTGTGGATGCCATAGGTCCGAAACCAGGTGATCATTTAATTGAAATAGGTCCCGGACACGCAGCACTCACAAGGCCGGTACTGGAAAAAGCCGGAGCACTTACCGCCATCGAGCTCGATCGAGATCTGGCCGAAATGCTGCGACACGATCCATTCCTAAAAGGACTTACGCTCATAGAGGGCGATGCGCTGAAGGTGGATTACGAGGCCTTGCCGGGAGCCGGAGATCTGCGCGTTTTCGGCAATTTACCCTACAACATCACCTCTCCCATCATCTTCCACCTACTTTCTCAAAAGGGAATTAAGGACATGCATTTCATGTTGCAAAAGGAGGTGGTGGAAAGATTGGCTGCAGGTCCCGACTCCAAGGATTACGGCCGCCTGACGGTCATGGCTCAGTTTCATGCCCGCGTGATCCCCATGCTGGTGGTTCCCAATACCGCCTTTTTCCCAAAGCCTAAGGTTACCTCCGCCGTGGTTCGACTCATACCGCGTGATCTCAGTGATGAGGAGCGCGCCTTAGCTCCAATTCTCAATACGGTGACGGTCACAGCCTTCTCCGCTCGCCGCAAAACCGTACGCAATGCCCTCTCAAAGCTCTTCTCCGTAAAGGAGCTTGAGGACTTGCAGGTTCCCTTAAACGCCCGTGCTGAGAACCTCAGCGTGGAAACCTATACCCGCCTTGCCAAGGCGCTACGCGACAAGAAAATTACGGAGGCCCTTTAATAATGAATGCTCCTCTTTACGATCTTATAGAGCCATCCCGTGAATTTTTTGCAAAACGCAGGCTCATTATTGCCGGCACGGTATTTGATGAGAGGATCTTAAAGCTTGCCGCCGATACGCAAAAGACCGACATCATAGTCGACAACTACAATACTGCCGGTCGTTTGGCCGCAATGACGGGAAATTCTTTTACGCACGATGCGGAGCAAAGCTTCAGCTACAAGCATTTAAGCGTGCATTTTTGTTCCGTGGAGAGGGCCTTGGAGAAGATCTCGGAGGCCGATTGCCTGCTTATTCTTATAGATAAAAGTAAGAGCCAGAATCTCAAGGCCCTGCGCCTTCTTTCTACAAAGCTTTGCAAAGGAGCTCTCATTTTCACCGCCGGGGCCAACGACGAGGGCGGACGCAGTGCCGACACCCTGCTTAAAGAATTCGGCTCTCCGCGTAAAATGGGGATCAAGCGTAAATGCACCCTTTTCGGAGTCGAATTTGAGCATGAGGGCTCGCCATACTCTCCGTTGCCACCTATCGAGTACACGGTCAAAGGAACGCAGATGCAGCTGCTTCAGGATGAAGCCGTATTCTCAAAGGGACGTATAGATGAAGGATCGGCCATGCTGCTGGATGCTCTCTCCAAGGCCCATATCAAAGCCAAGGAGGCTCTCGATTTGGGCTGCGGCTGCGGTGTGATCGGCATTTATTTGCAAAAGCTGGGAGTTGAGAGGGTGCTTTCAACCGATGTTAGTGCCACCGCCCTTCAGCTTACACAAAAGAATGCCGCCCTAAACGGTATTTCACTGCAAACAAGCTGTGCCAACATGTTGCAGGATCTGGGATCCTTCGATCTCATTGCCGTCAATCCGCCCTTTCATCAGGGATCCTCCGTTGAGCGTCAGGCTGCTTTGAACATGATCAGAGAGGCTCCAGATCATTTAAATGAAGGCGGCTTTATGATGCTGGTTGGAAATTCCTTCCTAGGCTATGAGGAGCCTTTAAAGCAGAGCTTCGAAAACGTCAAATGCATGCAAAAGACCACCCGCTTTTGCGTATATAAGGCTTGGTAGGAGCAATTGTAAAAAAGCCGAAAGCCCCGCACAGCGGGGCTCTCCTATAGACCGAATAGCTACGGCTTTTTGCGCTCAGGTGCGGTTATTTCCCTTTAACCTCGTTTACAAGCTCTTCTCCGCTAAAGAAGGCACGGCAGTTTTCAAGCGTGGTATGAGCAATGTTCTCCATAGCCTCATTGGTAAAGAACGCCTGATGCGAGGTGACCATTACGTTGGAGTAGCTTAAAAGTCTGGCTAAATTGTCATCTGTGATCACGCTTGAGGACTTATCCTGATAGAAATAGTTACGCTCCTCCTCGTACACATCAAGTCCGGCATAGCCTACCTGTCCGGAGCGCAACCCCTCTATCAGGTCCTCGGTGGAAATAAGCGGACCGCGACCGGTATTAATGATCATCACTCCGCGCTTCATCTTGGAGATGGAATCGCGATTGATCAGGTGACGGTTCTGCGGAGTAAGCGGGCAGTTTAAGGATATCACGTCTGACTCGGCAAACAGCTCGTCAAGATCAACATAACGAATGCCGGCCTCCTGTGCATATTTTTCGTCAGGATAAATATCGTATGCGAGCACGTTCATCCCGAAGCCCTTCAAAATGGAAATCAGGCATCTGGCAATACGTCCGGTTCCGACTACACCGACGGTCTTTCCGTACATATCAAAGCCCATAAGACCGTTTAATGAGAAATTACCGTCACGAGTTCTTACGTAAGCACGATTGGTGCGGCGATTTAAGGTCATGATGAGCGCCACCACATGCTCGGCGATGGCATGCGGAGAATAGGCCGGCACTCTGACCACACGTATACCGTTGTCCTTGGCCGCATTGACATCGACGTTGTTGAAGCCGGCACAGCGTAAAGCTATGAGCTTAACGCCCTGCTTAGCCAGGATCTCGATAACCTTTCTGTCGGCAGTATCATTTACAAATATGCATACGGCCTTAGCCCCCATGGTCATAGTGGCGTTTGCAGCATCTAGGAAGCTGCGGTGATTGACAATTTCAAAGCCGAAATCCTTATTTACCTCCGCAAAGGTATGGCGATCATAGGAGTGAGTACCGAAGAAGGTTATTTTTTCCATTTTTTATCTCCGCATCCGTTAAAACGGATTGTTTGTAGCTGTCTTTGAAAATACAAATTGCGCACTTACATGGCACTGCATTTTATTAAGGAACGTGATCTTGATCATGTTTTATCTTTAGCTATTAACAATGGGTAAATTTGAATTATTTTTCATTTTCAATAAGTTACATAAGATTAAAACATTAAATCTTGTGATCTAAAATTTCAGTTATTTTTATGCAATTTTACGCAAACGGAGGAGAAAACAAAAATTTCGGCATAACGGTAAAAGTTTTGCCTAGAAGGAATAAGAAAGCTCATACAGCCTGTCTAGCTCTGACATAGTGCGATCATATTTTGCGCGGCATTGCGGACTTGAAAGATTAAGCTCCGGCTGCTGCAAATAATAATAATCGTTATCCTCCGTCTCAATTTCAAAACCGAGCTTCATGGTATTAAAGAGCAAGGCCTGAATATTGTCTTTTTTTACGGTGATCTTGCAAAGCCTGAGATCATAGTGCTCGTATATTTTCGCCGCGGCCAAGACGGCATGCACGCGTACTATCGACGGCTTATCAAAGAAATACGCTCCCGACTCATATATGCGATCCTTAGCATCCAACAGCCGGTAATCGAGCACTCCTATCAAAACATCGTTTAAAAAAACGGCAAAATAAAATTTTGAATTGCTGTGCTTTAGGTCTGCACAAAAGCGCAAATGATCCTCCGTACTTATGGGATCGCTGTTTCGCATCTGCGATCTGATCTCAGGAGCATTGCGATGACTTAAAATTTCAAGCAAAAGGTCCTGTGAAAGATGAGTAAAGTTCACGAACGCAAGCTTGTCCCTCATAAGACAACCTCGACATTTCCGCTTATTTTTTTTCCGTTCTCATCCAGATATGCATGTATTTTTTTCACCATTTTTTGAATGGGGATGAGACCTCCGGGCTGAACCGTACTCCTAAGATAGGCGTCCAAATCCTCATGCATCATTGCCGTCGGACTGTGCCAAGCCATGGGAGCATCAACCCAGCCCGGAGCCAGAGCATTGATCCTGAGCATATTTTGAGGCACCTCAAGGGAGGTACTGCGAATAAAGGACTCCATTGCCGCCTTGCTGGCTGCATAAATACCGTTGCCGGCAAGAGGCTCATGGCAGGTATTGGAGGACAGCGCCAAAACCCGCAAAAGCTCATTCTTTTTCAGCCTTCTTAATAAGGCTCTTACGATCATCACGAAGGATAAAAAATTAACGTTCATTAGATCGTTGCAGCCGTTGAGATCTGCCCTTTTTGCCGTCATGGGGATATCAATTCCCGCCGCATATAAAAAAGCCTGAGGTAGTCCTTTTGAGCTGGTTGCCAAATAGTCGTCCGTCTTTTGATATACGCTTGCAGGATCCTTTAGATCCGCTTGAATGATCTCAACCTCTTTAAAACGACAGTTCTTTAAAAGCGCCTCGATCCTGTTGCGCTCTCTTACGATTAAGGTAACCTCAGCATCCTCTCCGCTTATGCTTTGTAAAAAGGCCGCACCTATCCCAGACGATGCCCCCGTAAGCAGATAATGAACTCCCATGCTCGCCCCCCTAAATTTTTATAAGCCCCAGGATTTAACCGTTTCCTGACAATGTCGGTAATCCTCTACGGTATCTATATCGCAGGCTCGGATCTTGATCCCCTTCATGGGCAGGTAAGGCTCCAACTGGTTATACACATGTCCCGAGGTGAAACTGAGCCTATCCTTTTTAATGCAACAAGGACCGGTCCACTCATAATCACCTTCATTGCGGGAGAATTTCAAAACCCGCCCCTGTGCATCGGTTTTTACATACACCCCGTCTTCTGACAATTTGTCGGCATAGGCTATCCATTCCCCGTCGCTATTCAAAAGCCTTTGCATGTCGTCGGGATGAACTAAGAGATCACCGTCGTATTCCAGGGCATACTCATAACCGTCCCTAGCTCCGAGATAAAAGCTCGCCCCCGTATTGGTCTCAAAATAGTTATGATTGAATACAAAGATCACGTCACGTCTGAATTTGTTCACCTCTCGTATGATGTCGTTGGCCTGAAAGCCGACCACCACTCTAACGTCCTCCACATCGCGAAAGAGCTGCAACTGCCATCCTATAAGCGACATACCGCCTATTTTGAGCAAGGCCTTGGTAGTGGAAAGACCAAGACGCGATCCGAAACCGGCACAGCTTATAACAACTGATTTAGCAGACGACATAGGGATTTCTCATCTTGAACATAATAGTCGGCAACCGAAAGACAACCGTTGGCAGGCGCATGAGTCAATGCGCAGGCTACGGATACGTCAGCAAATCTCATGGCCTCTACATCATTATTGCCCTCACCAATGAACACTACCCTGCGTCCCGTCGCCTTATACTGCTCGACGATATTTTCCTTTTTAAGTATTTTTGAGATCTTTTTAACCTTATTTCCGTCCAATAAGGCCTCGGAACAATAAAATTCGATTCCGATCCTTTTTAAAAGATCCTCCACCCAGCAACGCAAATTTCCGGTTACAACCGCACAATTTGATTTATGCGCAGAAATAAAATCAAAAACATGCGGATAGAGTTCCACTCCTCTTAGCAAATTGGAAACATCATCCACGGGCAGTTTTCCTAAAATATTTACCCGTCTGATAAAGGCTTCGACAAAGGGTATATTCCCCTTGACTGCCTCCTCCGTAAGTTTTGAAATCTGATCGGTGATCTTAAATTGCTTCGCAATTAGCGGGAGGGTTTCGCATTTGGTAACGGTTCCGTCCAGATCAAATAAAAAAATGCTTTCTTTTCTGTTCATTAAATTGTGGTAACGATTGCATAGTAGTGAGTATCGTCAAAACGATTCATATACGGCTCGTAAATATCGACAATTTCGAACTCGGATAAACCTACACTTATAAGCATGGATACTTCCTCGTCGAGCGTGCGGTATTCTGATACGTAATGCCATTAAAGTTCTTCGCTGAAGCGATTGACTACTACTCTGGATTTAAGACCGAATTGATTTATTACAATCATCTTCCACTCCCCCAGCCCCCCAAAAAAATTTCGCAACAAAAATCATCAAATGTTGAATTAACAACCTTAACATTTTCGGCTTTCACTATTTGTACACCATATTTCTTAACTGGTTCAATACAGGTAACTTGTTTTACTTTTTGATAGAACCTGTTAATGATCAAGCCTGATCTGCTACCCTCGTCAAGCCAGTTAGTATTCCTCGAAAGAAAAACAGAAATGAATCTGACATCAAAATCAGTATGATCTTTTTGCTCTAAAAAATTATCAGAATTACCGTCTTTATGCTCGTTTGCAAGCTATTCGAACATTTTAAAAGCATCTTTCTTATTTTGTTTGAAGAAAAATTTACATTATTCATTACTTAGCTTAATTTTCATCGTGTTGCTTTAATGATGCAAGCACTGCTTGTATTTCAACATTTGTCTCCTGCTCCGCAGCTGGATACAACGTAGAAGACATACGGCAATATGCGCATTCGGGACGAGCCTTATCTACCTGAGATAAGAAACGATTGATCCAATATTTTCCAAATATTTTTCTAAGCCCCAAGACTTTTAAAAAACGTGATTTACGGATTTTTCGTATGTTTACGTACAAACCGCTTGAGAAGCGATGACCGGGGAAGGACTCTGCTCCAGGATGTAATTCACGTATCGCCGCAACTCTGCCACACACATACAGCATCCCGTCCACCAAAGTATTACACTCCTTATTCGGGCAAAAGCGGTAATTTTTAATACAGGTTTCGTAGGAGCTCCGTTTACACAACGGATCTCCCAAATCAAACCATTGGCCGTTACCAAATACAAAATCATAGGTATTATAGTGCACAGCGTTTTCTGCAAGCTGCGTTGCAAGAGCACGCTTTACCCCTTCTATCGCATAATTTGAGATCCTGATCCTAAGGTGTCCGGCCTTCTCAAAGGATGATGCATTATCTCTTGCCAACTGAAGAGAATTTGCGGACATCTTTACCGTCCCGTTTGTTGCAATATCAGTTCGCTGTTCCTTGTGCATGATCAAATAATTGAGCATAGTATCAAAATTAGGATGAGTGAACGGTTCCCCCCCTTGTACTTGTAATTTTTTTACTGAATAAATAGATTTGATGAACTCAAGATCCTGTATACACTCATCAATGTCATACGAGCTTTTATTTAAAAAGGGAATGTGATTACAACACCGTTTACATTTTAAGGTGCATCTAGTGCCTATCCACATGACCAAAAACTTGATCTCATTATTTTTTTTTAAGCAACGGCCTTTTAGCATTCGTTTCTTGTAATACCTTTAATCACTAAATTACAAACAATACCGGATTAAGTCCTTTTGCCTGCAAATATTCTCTTATCTCAGGCATAAATTTTTTATTATGATTAACAATTGTGACAATTATCACATCTGGTTTTAATTCAAGTAGATCTTCTAGTCCATAAACACAATATTTACCTATTTTTGTTCCGATTTGTGCTTGAACTCTGTCGACTATACCGACAATATTATTGCTATCTGTAACCT